>Ga0209515_10001832_pt1 | contig 34325 bp, 11 predicted proteins | sample Subgroupgradi54m_FD_187454 | JGI IMG/M metagenome (GOLD analysis project Ga0209515, IMG submission 187454) | Subsurface groundwater microbial communities from S. Glens Falls, New York, USA - GMW60B uncontaminated upgradient, 5.4 m (SPAdes)... ... | reverse complement strand
TTCAAACCGGGGCTGCATGGCTTTAAAGGTTTCGACCAAATGCCCCGTCTTTTGGCGGTTGTATTGAAAATGAAAAGAACGGAGGGCCTCAATCCAATATCGTTTCGGTTGTTCGTTCACATGATAATGGCCCCCCTGCCAAGGTGGAGCGCAGGACAGAAGCAACGTATCGCTAAACCGCGTGATGTTTCCGAGAAAAATATCCTGCGCTTCCTGCGGTATGTGTTCACCGACGTCAAAACACACGGAGAGATCGCAATGTTTGAGTTGGGTAAAAATCGGTTCGGTGAGATCGTATTCTAGAATTTCGATCGGAAATTTATCATCTTCCGGAGGAAGGACAGCGTCAATGCTGAAGACTTCAACGCCTTGCTGCTTGAAGAAAAAACTATGAACGCCGGCGCCGCAGCCCCAGTCGATCAGACTTTTTGGTTTAAACTCATCGTAAAGAACGCGGGAAATGCGGAAAGCAGAATCAACGTAGGCTCGATTATTTTTTCCCCAGGTCTTGAAAAAGGCCGGATCGTAAATCTTATCCAGCCCGATCATCACGGGAGATTTTCAAGCCGTAGTAATTTCTTCTTCTTCTGAATGCCCCAGGCAAACCCGCCGAGTGATTGGCCCGATCCTACGGCACGGTGACAAGGAATAACAAGCGCCACGGGATTAGCGCCGCACGCTGTGCCCACCGCGCGAAAAGCCTTTGGATGTCCAATACATTTGGCAATGGCCGCATAGCTGCGGGTTTTCCCCGCAGGGATTTGCTTTAAAGCCTGCCAAACCTTTTTCTGGAAAACAGTGCCCTTAATGTCGAGGGGAATTCTTCGAACGGCACGCGAATCGCCTTTAAAATAACGGCGAAGCGACGACTCCGCAGTTCGAATCCATTTTAATGCCATACCGTTGTCATTCCCGCGCAGGCGGGAATCTAATTTATAATTGGGCCCCCGCCTTCGCGGGGGCGACAAATTAGGATTATCCAAAGAAAGCGCCGAAATTCCTTTCTCCGAAGCAGCGATGTGCAATGAACCGAAGGGAGTGCGGATACGTTTATGCACTAATCCCTTCTTCTCCCAAGAATGCGAAGAAGCATGATAAACAAGTTGATGAAATCCAAATATAATTTCAAAGCTCCCATAATGGCCACTTGTTCAACGGCACCCGCACCGGATTGTTGAATCGTTTTTAGTTGCTGAACATCGTAGGCGGTAAGGCCCACGAAAAGAAGTACACCGAAATACGATAGTCCCCAATAAAGCCCGGGCGATCTCAAAAAGATATTTACGAGCGACGCAATCAAAAATCCAATAAGCGCCATCGTAAAAAATCCTCTGAAACCGGTTAAATCGCGGTGCGTCGTCCAGCCGTAAAAACTAACCGCTGCAAATGTACCTGCGGTAATAAAAAAAGTCGAAGCGATAGATGCTCTCGTATAAACCAAAAATATAAAAGAGAGCGTCAGCCCGTTCAACGCCGAATAAACAAGAAAACCAATCGACGCTGCCGTAGCCGAAATGCTCATAACGGAACCGGAAAGCCATACGACAAGACCGATTTCGGCAAGAGCGAGCATCCAAAACATTCCGCCGGACAACATATTGATCATCGTCATACTGCGGGACGCCCAGAGAGCTACGAAACCCGTCATGGTAAGTCCTAGCGCCATCCATTGATAGACTCGCTGAATAAACGTTTGTTCCGCCGCTAACGGGGCGGGAATAGGTTGGGAATTTCCAAAAGCCATAAATCCTCCTTGGCGTATAGCCGTTAATAAACACTGCTATTTTACTCGGAGTACCTAATTTTAAAACTATTATCGGAAAAATGGGGTTTGCGCTTAAATCCCCTAATGCGATAAACTAAATTGGTTACGTGATTTACATATGCATCCAGCTATTTTTCTTATCATCGCCGGCGTAGGTCTTTTGATTGCCATGCGGACCATCGACGTCATTTCGCGCAAACGAAATTACGACGATGAAACTATGCCCTGCCCGCATTGCGGAGAGCAAATCCCCAAACTCTGCATCGAATGCCTCAACTGCCGCAAACCTATTAATTGAATATTACGAGGAGGCGTGAAGGAAAAAATGTTCGCGGTAAAAGCGAAGCTCGTCTATGGATTCTTGGATATCGCTTAGCGCGAGATGAGCTTTTTTCTTTTTAGGACCGAGGGATCTGCCGGGGTACCAACGACGAAGAAGTTCTTTTACGGTAGTAACATCAATGCTCCGGAAATGAAGGTGTTCGCTTAAGTGAGGCATGTACTTATAAAGAAAGCGGCGGTCTTGGCCGATCGAGTTTCCGCAGAGCGGTGCCGTGCGGGGGCGAACGTATTGCTTAATAAATTCGAGCGTGAGTTCTTCGGCTTTTTTCGTCGTAATTTTCGAAGCACGCACACGTTCAACGAGTCCCGACGCGTTGTGATGATCGGTATTCCATTTATCCATTTTCTTTAAGCGGGATTCGCTCTGATGAACGGCGAGGCACGGGCCGACTTCCAAAATATTTAAATTTTTGTCGGTAATAACGGTGGCGATTTCCAAAATTACGTCGTGATCGGGCTCCAGGCCCGTCATTTCCATATCCATCCACACTAAATGGTAACTGCTCTTCTTAGACATGCTTTGCCGCAAGCTGTTCTGCGCGATCCACTAATTTTGTAACTAAAGATAAACCCAAGTTCCAAAATCCGGGATCCTTAATATCAATGCCGACTAAATCGCAAAGCTCTTCGGGCGTTTTCGAACCACCGAGCGAAAGTAGTTTTAGATAACCCGGAACAAAACGTTCCCGGTCCTGTTTAAATTTCTCGTACATGGCAAGTACCAGAAGCTGCGCAAACGCATAAGCGTAACAATAAAAAGGTGTATGAATGAAATGCGGAATATACATCCACCAATAACGGTATTCGGCGGTAAGCTTAACGGCTTTCCCGTGCATGGGCCGATTGGCTTCCATCCAGAGATCGGAAAATTGATCGGTCGTGAGTTCGCCCTTCTCCGCGATCGCCGTATGAATTTTTAATTCAAAATCCGTCATGACAACTTGACGGAATACCGTTGCGAAGCAATCTTCGATCTTGCCGCACAGAAGTCCGAGTTTCACCTCTTCGTCCTTTTCCTGATCGATCCATTTATCAAATACAAGCATCTCGCCAAACACCGATGCGCATTCGGCAAGCGTAAGCGGCGCATCACTTTCTAAAATACCGACGGAGCGCGATAAATATTGATGAACGCCGTGGCCGAGTTCGTGGGCAAGCGTCATGACGTCCCGTGCTCGGTCCGCGTAATTGGTCAAAATATAAGGATGAAGATTCGGAAGCGTGGCGCAAGAAAAGGCGCCGCCGTGTTTTCCCGGGCGAAGTTCGGCGTCGATCCATTTCTTCGTGAAGAATTGATCGATGATCCGGCCGACGTCCGGATGAAATTGATGGTAGGCCGTCCGCACAATTTCCCGGCCGCGCTGGTATTCGCAGTGCGGATCTTTTTCCGAAAGCGGTGCGTACCGGTCGTAATCGTAGAGCACATCGAGCTCGAGCAATTTTTTCTTGAGATTATAATAGCGCTCAACCGTGGGATAAGCTGCCTTGGTAGATGCGATGAGATTTTCTACCGTAGCCAGAGAAATTTCGTTGTCGAGATTGCGGCCGGCCATCGGGTGGCTGTATTTTCTGAGTTTCCCGCTCGCCCGGTGATCTTCCAGAATCATGTTGAAAATGTAAGTGAGCATACGCGCGTTTTGCTTAAAACCTTCGGTAAGCGAGCGGTGCCCTTCTTTGCGGATTTCCCGATCGCCGTGATGGAGCATCGCAAGCGCTTCGGACTCGGTTTTTTCTTCCGTCTTCCCATCCGTTTTCACATAAAAAGGAATGCTATTGATGACTTCGTCAAATAAGCGGGAAAACGCCCGGCCGCCGGTGTTTTCTTTAATATCGATCACTTTTTCTTCGGCTTCCCCGAGTAAATGGGGCGCGAAGGACCGGAGTTTTTTTAGAAAATGCTGATGCGCCTCAACAGAGGGCTTGCTTAAAAGATTATCAACCGTTGCTTGGTCCAGACGGCCCCAATATATTTCCCAGAAAAGACAATGCGAGCGAATTTCGGTCGCCTCGGTGCGCATCTTCTGAATAAACGCGCCGTGCTCCGGCTTTTTGGTATCGGAACTAAAAAGAAGGCTGGCATAAACGAGAGGGCGCGCGGCGAGTTCGGAAATTTCAATATAAGCGTTTAGAATTTCGCTTAAGTTAAGACCGATCTCCAATTTTTTCCCGGATATTTTTCCGTTTGCCGCGTCTTCAAAAATCGATTTGAAACGGGATTCAAACGACTGGGCTTTTTGCTTAGCCAATTTTAAATCGGCTTCGAGTTTGGGATCGTCGATCGAGCGGTATAAATCGCTTAAATCCCAGCGAATGCCTTCGGCAGAACTTTTAGACATATTTACAAATCTTTCTTGGAAACGACGTTACCGTTCTTATCGATTTCATACACAATCGGAGCGCCGGTAGCAATATTTAAATTAAGGACCTGCTCCTTTGTCAATTTATCCAAAAGCATCACAATGCTTCGAAGGCTGTTGCCGTGCGCCGCGATGATAATATTTTTCCCGTTTTTTAAATCCGGAATAATAGTTTTCTCAAAATAAGGAAGCGTCCGCGCAGCGGTGTCTTTCAAACTCTCGCTGATACCTTCGGGATTGAGCTCCGTCTTGTCGGCCGGGGGCGGAACATCGTAACTTCTCCGCCAAATATGCACTTGCTCTTCGCCGTATTTCGCAGCCGTCTCGGCTTTGTTGAGCCCCTGAAGCGCGCCGTAATGGCGTTCGTTCAAGGCTTTGTCCTTAATAATAGGAAGGCCGGTTTTGCCGATGACTTTGAGTGCGCGCTCAAGCGTGTCGTTGGCCCGCTTAAGCACCGAGGTGTAGGCTTTGTCAATCTGAATGCCCGCGTTCTTAATTTTCTGTCCGGCAATATCCGCTTCCTTTTCACCCTTAGGGCTTAGAGGGACATCCACCCAGCCGGTAAAGCGGTTTTCAAGGTTCCATTGTGATTCGCCGTGACGCAAAAGAATGAGTTTTGCCATGCGCAGTCCCTTTTCTAGACGGTGTTTAGAAGTCGGATAGTATACACCATATGGAATTTGAATCGATGAAGAAAATAGGTTGAAGAAAATAGACAGGAATATAGCGTTACGCAGCCATGCGGACTTGGCGCTGGACTTTGGAAGCCCAATCAATCCATTGGACTACTTTTGTGTTCGGACCCGATGCCAAGAAACGCAGGCCTTCGGGTAAATCGTTTTCATCACCGAAATGAAAGAGGTCTTGTTTTAAAAGTTGCAAGACAACTTCGCTTTCCAACTCGCTCGCATTCCCGAGACCAAGAATATGCGTTTTACCACGCGTCAACCCGAGTCTAGAAGCCAACTCGCGGCCGAGCGCTTCGGCACTTTCGCTATTGTCCGGCATAACTACTATAATATTCTGAATCTCATTAAATATTTTTCGCCGAAGTTTCGCCGGCATACTCGCGATAGACTTAATATATTCATCGTGATGGCTCGTGATTAAAATCGTCGAGCCAACAGAGGGTAAACGAGCGAGTTCTTGGTTTAATAAAGACTCCGCACCAAAGCCGCTTCCTATCCCCGTTTTTTCCAAAATAATTTCGTATACCACAGCGTCCGACGTTCTCGCATATTGTTTTCCTGTGACGGTGACCCTAATTCCGGCCGGTTCGAGATGCTTTTTAATGATCGTGAGAACAGTATCGAAAGGCTTTGTGCTGCTGCTCAGGAGTAGCACAACGCGACCTTGTGTGGCTTGCCTGATTTTTCGGAAGATGGCTTCGCGATGAATATCCATGCGGGGATCGTCCAGCACATTAAAAAGAAAGACTGTATTGTAATGATCATGGGGCAAACGAGCGTTCTCGATTTCTACCGGAAATTGATTTAAGTCGATGCGCTCACCGATGAAATCATTTCCTTTAGCTTTTAAAATGGAAGCGCGCGCGGACTCAATTCCGTCTTTCAAAAATGCGTTCTGCACATCAGGAGCGCCAATATCGGGTACGTGAACTTCAGGCTGTACTACGTCAATATTAGCACCCACGATAGCGGCCGCGACAAGCGGCGGGTAATCGTAACCGGGGCCAACCGCTAAAATTTTATCTCCTGCTTTAATTCCAAATTGATCCATCATATCGCCGGCTTCCCGGAAAGACCGGTGCGTACGATATACGGATTGCAAAAATGTCTTAGCGCCCGCCGCCGGAGCTTTGGGTAAATCTTTAGAACGTTCGGCGATCTGCTTGCGTTTTACTAAAGGCTCTGATGGAAGTTGAGCAGCTGTCCAAGCAAAGAAAGCGCGTAGGAGCAATTTCTCCGCCGGTGAATGTTCGATTTCAAACCATTTTTTACTCATTTTCATGGTAATCATCTTCGCCCGGATTTCATTCACCGATCGCCCACTTGTCAACGCTGCCGCAAGTAAAATGGCTTTGACGATCTTATGGACTTCGTTTTCTCCGGGGCCGCTTTGCGTTAACCCGGTAAGACCGAGGTCGATCGTAGATTCCGATTCTTTATACATGCTAAGCACATCTATCATTTTGACTCCGGAGATCACTGAAGCAGAAGCGAGAACCGCTCGAATCATAACTTGCGTATCCGGACTGTATTTTTCCAAATGCGCCCGTAGAAGTCTATCTTCAAACGCTTCGATAAATAGCCGAGAAACGGCGCCGCGGTGCGACGAAGCTACAAAATAAGCTGCTTTGATAAATCCCTTAAGGTTGTTGGATAATTCAAGGCCGTTTAAATAAGAATTTAATTCATGCTCGTCAAATACCGATACCAAATTTTCTTCCAATTTACGCATCATAAGCCGCCTGCCGTAAAAAATACCCGGCATGATTGCCGCGCGAAGCAAGGCCGAAGCTTTCGCGCGAAATTCACGTTGCTCAAAAAATTGTTTGAGTTGTTCGTCTTTAAAAACCAAACCGATTCTATCCATCGTACCAAAGCCGGCAGCGCGAGGACGAAGCACGATCGATTCGACAGTGTAAGCCCAGTCCGGAAAGTGGGGATTGTGGTACCAAGCCCAAATATTTTTTGGTTCGACATCGAAGCGGTTTGACCACGGACTTTTCGAATCGCTATGAAACAGCCAATCCAGCTTGAGTTCTGTTTTCATTAAAGGACTTCGCCGGCCGTACAAGGCTTTTAGCCCCCCTTCTTCTTGCTCGGCTAAATTAAAGACAAAGCGTCTAAGCTCTGTATATTCATCACCGCCGGAGGAAATTAGCTTTAATGCATCCGCAAACTCTGTTCTGCCTTTTAAACCAAGATTAGGCCGGCGTCCGGCTAATGTTATAAAATCTTCCGGATTGAAATAATGATAAACACGGCTGGCGAAATACCCCAAACCATCTTCCGCCAAAAGTTCGCGCAAGAGATGAACGTGGGAATATAAAAGAAAATCCTGAAGATACATCCAATTCAACCATTCGAATGCAATGCGATGTTTTTGGTAAACCAGATCCGGACGAAGGCGAGTCCAATCTCCGTTTCCATTTGCCCCCCGGAAAGCTGCTTCGACACGCAATCGTAATGCTTGCTCAAAAGCATCGCCGAATACATTTTGAAGCAAAGCCGAAATAACCAGACCGTAGGTATGAGCGCCACCGTGACGCAAAATATTTTGAGGAATATTTGAATAATAATCCCATGCTTGCGGTGATCTAGAAAAAACATCTTCCAGAGCTTCGAAAGCTTTCTCACGCGAAGCCGCGCTATCGACTGCCCGATCTATTTCTTCATAAAACGAATCGGGAATAAGGGACAGATCCGCCTGTAGAATTCTGATTTTCCGGTCGCTATCTTCGTGAAGGCCGATTAATTTTTCGCTAACGCCGGCCGTTAAAAGTTCATTTACAATCGCCTCGGGCGCAATATCGGCGACAACGATATAAGGAAAATCAAACTCGAGAAGCGCTTTGATATAAGGAACAGAAACAGGCCCTGCGCCGAGCAGCATCACGGGTTTATCTTTGGGCGCTTTTGCCGCTGTTTCTCTAATTTCGGCCAGCAATGTAGCTTCATGAGCTTTTGTAGACGCAAGCTCGCTCATGCCCGGTGTAGTCCGGTACGTTGCACCGGCAATTTTTAGCGCTTCTTTCATCGTTTTCGGTGGCGCCGCCCAATCGATCATGGCCCCAAAACCGGTGGAAATTTTCCTGGCAGTGACTGGTTTTTTTGGAATCCTGCCGACTAAAATCTGGCTTACTTGTCCGGGAATTATAGAAAACATTTCAGAAAGATTTTCGATGTCCCGAGCCTTAAGCTCCCTTGCCTCAAAATGAGTTTCAAACCACGCGCGCGACGGCTGCTCGGTTTGAATAAACGTAGAAATATTCCAACCGTAAAACCTGGATTTAAGAAGGTGTGCAACCCGGCCGTATATTTCCGAGCCGATTTTTCTCCTCTGCCATTTGGCAGAATGTCGCTCGTCGTCAGATCTATTTGCCCGACCTACGGAAATATTGAGCAAATGTATGTGCCGTCTTTTTGTGAATTCCAGAATAGAATAATGAACGAGAAAATCGTTCAGACCTATCCGCCCTTTTATAAAATGTTTCGTAATATCTTCAACCCGTATTTTTTTCCCGCCGTAATTCAACGAACGAGCGCCTAAAAAGTCCTTTACCTTATCAACCGCCACGGAATGCACGATGCTCTCGTGGCCATTGATGGATTGAGAAACGGAAGCGCTTACCAAAACATATTGCTCGCTGTCTTCCTGCTTTAGCGTGCTCAGTCTTTCTACTAATTGCCGGTAAACGGTGTCCTGGTCACCCGATAATTCGATTACCGCTAAGGGCTTGTCTTTATTTAATTTCATTAACACCGGATACGCCTGACCATTTTTTGGTAAAACCAAATCCGGAAGGAGCAGCACACGGGACGCAACTTCTTCGTAAATAGAGGCCATGAGTGTCGAATACGAAATTTCTGGGGAAGAATCGTAATGCCGGAGGTATATTTTTTTAACAAATTTCATAAAATCATTTATTTTTTGCGGCCCGCCGAGCAACTCAATTTCCAGATCTGAAAAGTGGCCGCGAAGCGTCCCTGTAAAATGAACGCTATCAATGCTGATATCGTCTTCCAAATAAAAACCCAGCCATTTTCCGAGACCCGCATAGCCGTGAAGGAACTTGACTATTTTCTTCATACGCTCGCGCTGCTCTGCCGGTATGCCGGGACCCGTAAGTACGCTGAATATAGTCCCGTAGAGCGTCTGAGCATCGTAGGACGCTTTAAAATGTTCTGTTTCAAAGAAATCTATTTCTCCTCCAAGCTCCTGCATGATTTTAACTAAATGGGCATGCTGCCGATTGGCTTCGGCTTTGTTGATCGCGCCGATTTGTCCGATCATGAACGGATTGTAAACCGATTCGACGCCAAAAATACCTTGGGGCGATTCGAGAAGCTGGAAGAATTTATTATGTTTGATATCCAAACTAAACGGATTCCGGTCGAGCTCCAAAACGAGGCATTTTGATCCACCCCCGGCCCTGTAAAATTCAAACAGATTAATACGAACGACTTTCATCCCCCTGCCCGTCAATTCCGTTTCCAATTCGGCGCTTACACGATCATCCATGATAACGTTCTTATCGATCGTGACTGAGTTGGCGGCAAAATTTTTGGCATCCACGTCGGATAAAATCACTGCGCTCGGAAAATGCCTGCGCAAAACTTCCCGCGTTTCCTTAGAAAAAGCGGCCGGATGATACATAATCGTTTCATCAACGATTTTTCCATTCTTAATTACGGGAATTTCTTTAAGCGCTGTGTCGATATGATAGGCATCTTCGGTAATTTCCTCGGCGAAAATGATTTTGAACTTTTTTGCAAATACTTTTCTGCCTACAATCCTTTTAATTCTATTGGTGATCCATTGTACGGAAGACTTAGACGTCCGAAATCCCCATCCGAAAATAATAGTGACTGAGTGGCCGTGCTTGACAAACTTTACATCGGCGCTCTCAAAAGGAAATTTGGGCGGTGTTTCAATGACTTCATATCCTCTAGCCCTAAACCAATCACGGTTAAACTTTGCTTCTCGAATTCTTTCTCCGCGGCCGTGTTTGGAAGAAAAATTGCTAAGAAAAACATAGGGTTTCCCGCCGTAATTAAAAACCATGCCTGATTCGGGACGGAAAACGAGGTCGGGCGTGAAAAATTCGATCTCAAGTTTGTAATAAGAGGCCAGCTGAACGAGAAAAGCTTTGACCTTTTCTTCCGGAAGTTTGCGTACCGCGGACTGCCGATAGTAAGGAAGGGAAGATATTAATGCTTCGTAAGAAAGATTTTCGTCGTTGATTATTTTTATCACGGCGTCTGCGAGCTCGGCAGCTTGGCCGAGCGCTTTAGTAACGCGCAAAAACGATTTATCTTGCTGGGCAAAATAATTGCGAGTCTGCCGAAGCGCTTTGGCCAGCAAGAAATAATAATATTTTGGGGCCGTTTGGACATTCCTAAGATAACGCGCCCAAACTCGTTGGCCGAAGTCATCGGACATAATTTCTTCAAGTAAGCCGTCGTGGGAACGGTTTCCGCTATCCGCCATGGCTTCTTTAAGTAAACTTTCCAAATCGCCTTCTTCACGCATGAATTGTAAGATATTCTTTACACGATCGGGAATTTGAACAAGCTCGCTTGTCTGCGGCTGTTCCGCCCCAAAACCGCTTTGCTTACCTTTAGAGCTTTTTTTCAAGCTGTCCGATACTCGAGTTGCTTCTTTATTGCCCTTCCTCACTAAACCTTCCAGCGCTCCTGTTGCTTTTTCATTTCCAGCCTTAGTCAGTCTTCCCAGGGAACCGATGGCGGATGGATTTCCTTTTTGGGCCCAGGCAATGAGTTTGTCTAGCGCATAGGCGTTCCCGTCGAGAGCCGCTCTTTCTAGTTCAGGAACTGATTTTTTTCCTAATTTATCGGATGGTTTAGAAACATGTCCTATCGGACCGTGAGATTTCTTTTCTTTAACAGCGCCGTATGCGGAAACACCTGCGGCCTGAAAGCGAAGAACTTCGCGGCGTCTTTCTATAGCTGTCTGCAAAGCGGCTTGCTTTTGGGCTTCCAGATGTCTGTTTTCTTGTTCAATTTCCCCGAGCCGGTGATGAGAAGCGTTTTTTATTTCCATAAGAAGAGCGTCCCATTCCAAATCGTGCGGAGCTTCCGGTTTCCTTGCGGGCGATGGAAGATTTTCCGGTTTGGCGGCCGTTACTGGAACAGGGGTTTTTTGGTTTGCTACCGGAGGTTTTGCGATTCGTTCGACAGGCAGTGCTTTGGGAGGTTGAATGGGAGCCGTAAAAGCTTCTTCCAAATCGATTGCTTTCGCTTGTACAAGCGGTTCTTTCGGAAATAATGCGGAAAGTTCCATGCCCAAGTCGTATATTTTTTGAAGATCGAGATTGCCGTTCTGCTCCCTTACTTTACGAACAAACACGGCGTGAGTGGTTATCATGTATCGAATGGCGTCAGTAAGCTGGCCTTCTTTGTATTCTTTTTTCATTCTGGTTTGATAATCCAGAAGAGCGGCCTTTGAACGCTGCGTAATATTGGATACTCTCCCCGTAAAAATTGAAAAGGCTAAATCCGATTTGCCTTTGTCAATAGCTTGATATGAAAACGTCCGGTAGAAATTTAATTGCTCAACAGCTGCCCCAAGAATTGACCAAGGCGAACGAAGCTTGGCAAAAACTTCATCGGCTTCCTGACTTTGCGACAAAGCTTCCTCAAACCGATTGTTCGCACGTGCACTGCCTGCCAAAGCCAGTAGTCGCTTACCTTGTTGATTTATTTCAAGCTCACTGCTTCCTTCCACGCCAAAGCCGGCTTTGCGCTCAGAAGAAAAAAGACTGTGAGCCGCCATTCCGGCTCCTACGGCAACAGCAGCGCTAATAATCAATTGCGGATATTGCGGTGATTTTATGCCGAGAAGACTAAGCGGAGGAAGAATGCGTGCTTTCTCTTTTCCCTCGCCTCTGAAAATTTCGCTGAGCATTTCCAACGTTTCTATTTCTTCGGCTAAATGTTCGACTTCGCGTTCTAACGATTCCCGGCGATCGTAAATTTCCTGGTCACGTTTGGTAATAGACCATATTTTTTCACTCTCCCACATACGCCGATCAATTTGTAATATCTCGATTGATTGCTCCGTTTTCCTTAATTCTTTTTTGGCTTCCGACAAACGCTGCTTCTTTCCTTTGAGTTCTCTCTCAAACGGAATCTTGACATCTCCGGTTTCTATTTTTGGGACCAGGCGATCAGCCATTTCTTCCGCCACTTTTTCCGAAAGCGAGAGAATTTTCTTTTCCATCATCCGGAATTTGACTTCCCAGTTTTGTTTGAGTAATTGAAAGGAAGCAAGTGGATTACGAGCACCTAGCGAATCATATTCTTCACGGCCTGCGATGATAAAATGCCTTTGAAACTCGTCGATCATCATACTTTGAAATTCTTTCGGATCCGTGACGTCGGGATGCACCGTGGCCATGTACGCCGGCATCGAATGCCAAAGCTTGGCAATTTCGCCGGCATTTTCTTTGGCCCATGTTCTAACGTCACGTTTTAATATTTCAGGAAAAATGCGATGTTGAAGGTAAAAAATGACTCTGGCTTTTGCCCAACTTGTTTCACGAGCAGGCTCGCTCGTATCTCTTTCAAAAATACCAAAATTCCTTTCCTCCCGAATAGCGTCCGGCCAAAGAACACTCCTAAAAGGCGAGTGAACATGTAACAACTCCATAACTCTTCCTTCGCCATAAGTTTTAGCGCCCAAAGCAATATGATCAATAAGTGAAGCGACAAGCCTTTGGCTGTGCAATTCTTCGGCGATGGTTACAGCCGATGCGCCAAGTTCGGTGGTACCGATAACCGATTTGGTGATAATACTGCCCAAAATTTTTAGAATCGTACGCCGAGTAGGCATGAGCGGGCTTTTGGGCTGTTTTTCTTCTTGGGAAATTTGCGTTTCGGAAACGTCTAAAGGCAAGCTATCGTAAATTTCTCGGGAAGCTAGATAAAGCAGGCGCTTTCTGGGATCGGCGTTAATATAAATCTCGGAATCGATGTCCGCATCGCCATAAACCTTGGCGAGGTTTGCAAGAATTTGTCTCTCTTCTTCCGGCGGGGCGAGCGCTCTGACTTTGGTTAGAAATTTTTGCACAAGCCATTTTTCGTCAACGGGCGTTCCGGCTTGTCTTGCTTGAAGGCCTTCCAGCAAGGTTTCATCCACCGCCCGATTCCAAAGAGCTTCATGCTCTAGAAATTTCACCGCCTTTTGTACTTCCCCTTCTCTCGCCGCGCCGAAGCCGGATACGGGCGATTGATCCTTGGCGTCCACGGGGAAAATACGGCCGCCCCCGACCATTACCTCCGCAAACCTCCGTTCCGGCCGGGGCCATATCACTTTCGTCTTCTTAGGATCAGTGATTTCTTCGTACGCTTTCAATATGGCATCCCAATCCGGAAATTGGTTGTAATAGAGCATCACAATAAAGTGCCGTAACCGGCGTAGTTCTGATTTCTCGCCAAAGTTATTGGACAAAAAGTTTTTGTTGTTATGCGCGAGCACTCGTTCAAGCGGAGGTCGTTCTCCTTCTTTTGTCGCCTCTTGAAGTACTTTCCACCGGACATGGCCAAAAAGTGCGATTAAAATTAACGCGGCTTGTTGACGGTCGAGTGCAATTTTTTGTTCCATCGTTAGTCGACGATACGCCGATATAGAAATGCTTGCATGCGGAACAAACAAAGGAAGCTGGGGCCCGGCAGGACCGGGAAAGGTATCGGGATGACCTTCAACGCGATCGCGCAGCAGTTTAAGGCGGCCTTTGTCGGTGATCATGACATTGCCGAATAAATCACCGTGGGGCAGGCCTTCGCGCTCAAATTCCTGGATCCCCATGAGCAAATCTCCTCCGGCAAACATCAAGAGGTCGTGATTATTCCCGTACAAATAGCGATACATGCGCGGATTTTCAAGCAACTCATCAATGGTAAGACCACGAACGGGTCCTACGCGTTCGCTCATGTGAAACACATAAGAAGCGGTTGTGCCTACAATACCGGCCCAGAACAACCGCGCGACCGAACCATGTTCGGTAAGTTCCTGGCTTTGACGGATAATATCATCGGGATCTTCGATGAGACCGCGCGACGCAATGCGCATGACGAGAGGACCTCCGGGAAAAACAAAATCCAAACGACCGGTGATGGGAGACGTTAGCGATGGATTAACTGGGACCACGGTTATCCAACCGACCAAATTGGGAATATTGAGCTTTGCCAAATTAGCTTTGAACGTAAATGTTTTTGCAAACCTGCCTTGGCCAATTTGCTTGGTCAGTTTGATACCGGCATCCAAAAATGTTTGGTAAAAAGGCTGTGCCCTGGGCGATTCAAACTTTTCTCTTTGTATAACCGGCCTGCCGCCGGGCGTAACCGGACCGGCTGGGTCATCCGGCTGGGTCCACTCATGTTCTCGCGAATCAACGCCAAAGCCGGCGGAATGGAGATTGGCCGGAAGTGAGAGAACGGGCATTCCTTTGCGCACCGGATCGGATTCTATTTTGGCAAGCGCTAGCGCCCATTTGGCTTCGAGGCGCGTCAACGCTTCAAACAAAGAATCTGAAGAAACGTCCAAGTGAAAACTTGGTTTAATGAGCGCTTTAAACCTGCCCGATCGGCGATTAAAAAGCCCCATCTGATAACCGGTCTGATCTTCACCTCTGGCTATACGATCCTCATTAATAGCAAACATACGATGCGGCGACATGGTGCCGGTAAGATTGAATAATCTTTCAAAATATTCCGTTTTTTGGTTTTCATCTTCTCGCCCGGTCATTACTCTAGAAATGTCCCGGTCGAAAATAATGGCGGCTCTTGTTTCGGGGTGCAAAATTCGTAACGCGATACTATGAATTTGTTCAAAAAGTTTTAGTTCAAGATACGATCTGATTTCCTTATCGTCGGTCTCAAATGAAGGTCCGTCCGGCTTAGAGACAAGAATCTTTTTGTCTTCACCGCCCAATCGATAATGCCAACCGCCGATTTCAAATTCGGGATTGAATTTTTCAGCAAAGTTCCGGGCGGAAGCCGGCCTCAGCACAACATAGTGCCCGTCTTTTAACGGAATCTTGTCGTAGGGTTCGTGTTCACGTAATGCCGAAACGATCCGGCCGACCTCGGTCTCGTTCAATTTAACAGAGTCCAGCCAGCCGGCTAAGGTTTCATCGCTTATTTCCGGTAAACGTATTTGCCACGATATTCTTGCTTCTTGTTCAACATGAGTCAGCTCCATCGTTTTGCTTTGCTTTTCGCCGGGAAGTTTCGTGTAAACGATATACTCTTGTTTCCATCCCTGGTCATCGGTAGGCAAGAACCCTTCTCTTACCTGCCACGTTGCATTTTCTTTCCCTTGGCCCGACAGGTTTTCCATGATCTTTAAATGTATTAGCCCATTAGCAACGGCTAACCAATTGACTTTGTCGGGACGTTTTTTTGGCACGGGCGGAGGCTCGGGAGTAACCACCTTTGGCTCAGCGGAGGATTCTTGTGGGCTCTTTTCATCTTCCCATCTATGCCCGTACACAATTTCCCCACCGGGAACTACTTCGTCAAGCAGCCGTGCAACCCAGTGCCGCGGAAGCTCTCCCGCATAATTAAGCACATTGCGCATGAAAACATTGCGGTACGGACCTTCCAAAAACAATTTATCTGCATCACGCATATCAACGCGGCGAACTACTACGTCATCACCGACATCCAGGAGTTCTTTAGCCTTGCTTAGATACGCTTCTACAAAGTAAGACCTGTCGGCTAAAACATATTTGCCGTGCTTCAAATTCTTCAGAAGATACAGGGTAGCCGGACCGGGACCGAGAATCAGAAAGGGGTGGGAATAAAGTTCGGGATTGTCGTCTTTTACAAACGAAGGGAATTCTTCCTCGAAAAACTTGTCTTCGTGATATTTATGATATTTCGCATGCTGCTTCTGCGTTTGAACTTCCACTTGAGCGGCTATTTCACCCATTTTCCAGAGAAAGATCCGAGCATCTTCGGAATCCTGCGTATAGGCCGTCTCGGCAAACACCAGCATATCGCGAACCAATAGGCGAAGAACCTTGGAAAATTTTGGAATTTTCTTAGAGATTTTGCTTAGCTCTTGGCGAATATACTTGTCCCGATTGGGCCTGTGGTGCAATTCAAAAATGAGATTTTCAACAAAATGCGGTATTTGTTTTCCAAGTTTTTCAGTAAACAGGTCGTCAAGAGCATTGATAAACTCATCGTAAGGTTGACATTCATCCTGATCGAGAAAAATTTCTGTTGCGTGACGTTGATCGTTTGATTGGAGATATTGGCTATACGTACGTATGGCCTCGTGATCGGATTTTGCAGTCGATGACGCTTTCGTTTTTGATTTTGCTTTCTTAGCCGCGCGCAACTTGCCGATTAAATCTGCTTCGTTAATCGATTTCAGAAACGCGTCTTCAAGGGAAATCAATTCGCCGGGATTCGCAGAAACGCTGGGCGTAGAACTCAGAATCGAATCAAGATTTCTTATCAAGCGTAAAGGTTTGGACGGTTTTCCGTCCTTTGATAGAGAAGCTGCTACGACCCGTAAATCGTAGTGGTGAAATCGTTTCTTAATTATTTCACTTACTCCCTCCTCATCTTTCTCAACCATTTCGAATTGTATGCCCGGATAATCGACGATCAGACTTGTTACAACATTTGAAAGAATTTTTTCCAGGGAATAAGATTCGTGCGGCGGCTTGGGTAATATTTCCCGGGGCTTCTCAGGCAGTTTCTCATCCAAAAATATCATCCTCAGTAATCGCACTGCTGCATCATCCGCCGGCCCGCTGCGCTTTTTAAACTCACCTGCCAACTTCTGCCACTCCACAGAGAACCGCTTGATTCTTTTTACTGTTTCATTTTCTTCAGTGCCGAAGCCGCGGCCGGACATGGACTGTGGCCGCTGATCGGTATCGGTACGTTTGACGAATCGGCCCAATTCCCACATGGAAACAGCCAGAAATTCATGGCCGTCCCCGGTTTTCAGTATAAACGAAGGCGCGTCTTCGGCAAAAATAACGAGTTTTTTGCCTTCCGCCACGCTCGAAAATGCAGTCATTTTTAACCGGAGCAGTATGACGATAAATAAAAGTGCGTTCATGCCCAGTTGGCTTAGCATGGTCACGTCTCCTTCAAGAAATCCTAATCGAAAAGCTGTCTCGTTAAATTGGGTGACCAATTGTGTTTTTAAATCGGGGCTGAGATGGACATCAAACCACCGTATGAGATCGTTAAATAACGCGGCAAAGGGAGGAGGCGGAACATCCTGTTGGATGGAATGCTTTACCGAATAACGAAGCGTGCTCTCAATAATTTTTTGCAGATCGGCCGGATCGTTCGCTATGCGTGAAACGCCCTGCTTTTCTAAATGAATTTCACTCCGAGCCTCAATGCTAAGTTTCTCGTTGGGATGACTGAGCAGAAAAGGATGGACGGCCTCGCCTGTTTCGGGATGAATGAAACTAGGGTAGAAAACATCGCCCAATTTCTCAAAATGAAACTCTGCCGGCGCAGTGCTGCCGAAGCCGCGAGTGGCATCTTCCATTTCCAAACGCTTTTGAGCGATAGCTTGCTTTATTTGGGCATTTTTTAAATAGAGGCGATTTTTGGCATTGCTCGCGTACGATTCAACTTCTGCCAAAGTTTGGGCTGCATAAATCTTGTCGAGTTCGCTTTCGAGCCCCAATGTTTTACTCGTAACGTAAAGTCCCAGTTTTTTCACACTCATATCAAATTCATCATGGGATTTTTCCGAAAGCTTACCGCTTCGCAGCCCCCGATCGACCGCTTGGTCCAGCAATATGGAAAGCCTCGGCGGCAGGTCATCTAAGTTTTCGGGAGTTTTCTTATCAAAGCCCCTAAACCAATTTGCATTCATTTTAAAATCCGTCTGACGCCACATATGAACTTCAGCATCCCGAAGCCAATGCGAACGGGAAGTGTAGAAAAAGAATATCCTTCCTTTCCATCGGGCGAAAATGACCTTCTCGGGCTGCAATGTTTCTTCTACTTTTAGATCTGCCCTAAGCGTAGCAGGTACGGGCCGGCCGCGCTCTAATCGGTGGAGACTTTCAATGACCATGGCTTCAGGGTTATCGGATCCGGGCTCGCCCATCGCGAAAACCGAAAAATTCTTTGGATCTTCGAGATTAAGCAATGTAAATTTTCGATGAGGCTTCTCAGATAGAAATGCTTCTCTAGCATATTTTAAATACTTATTTTGAAGCTCCAAATCTTTTGCGCTGAAACTTTTGGCTGTATACGCAACCATATCCTGCAAATAATTTAATATGGCTTCCGAGAGTGCCGTGGGAATGCCTTCAAAAAGCGTGTGCTGCATGGCTAGAATCAAATCGGAAACCGCATCCTGGTCGAAAATGGATTCAAGCCATACGGCTATTTGCGTACCATCCATCTTTAATTCTTGAAAAAGCAAAGTCCGGAATTTTTCCTGATTAAGAACTTCGTTAAGCCTGCGCACAATTTCACTCAGGGCGCTTTCGTCTTTAGGATGTCCGTAGAGCGGATTGTAAAAGCGGGGATTTAAAGAAAATCGAAAACCATTGTTTTCAAAAAGAACAAGGATCGGCAGTTCGGCGGTATTTAATTCTGCAAGAATTTTTTCAAAATCTATCGTCCGATTCGTTCCATCGCCGGTGGCAGCAGTTGTTTTTGCAAATGATCCCCGATGTACATCAAATCGACCGTAGATCGTCTGACCTTCTGCTTCTCGATGCGGGAAAATAGCCATGGTTTCATCCATGGGCTTTTGATCTTCATTCTCAGCACCGAAACCTTTTTCAGGCTTAACCAAATATATGGATAGTTGTATCGGTGGAACGCCCCGTTTTAGCGAGTCCACAGTCTTATGAAGAGCAACGATTTGCGTAGGATCGTTTCGCAATAACGCGGCCGCCTCTTCAGCGGCGGTATAAAAATCGGGTTTTGATTCGGACTCTACGTGCCATTCCACCATTAAATCGTCGAAATGACTTTCGAAATAACGTCCGAGCGCATGCAAATCGTCCATTGTCAAATCTACTATAAGATTTTCTTGCTGAAGCTCTCGCAATTGTTTTTCATTCCGTTTTGCATTTTCTATATCACTTTGCCTATTACTTTGCGTAAGCAAAATTTCGTTAAGCGGAAATTCGAAACGGAAAATACTGCCCGTATGCGTCAGCTTGCCTTCTTTAGTTCTCAGCTGAAGCGCTTCGGATGTTAGTTTGGAAAATTCTTTGGCGGTAAGCGAATCAAAGAGGAATATCCGCCCGTTATGCCGCTCGGCTTCTCGCTTAGCAATGGGCAGACCGAGCCCTCCTCCGCCACCTCTCGGATGAGTGGTAAATCCCCATTCAAATATTCTTTCACGAATTTCTTTAGGAATGCCTATCCCATCATCTATGACATCCAATGTTAATCTTTCTCCGTCGATACCGAAACGGATCTCGACTTTACCAGCGCGTGAACGCATTGACACATTTTCCAAAAGAACTTCAAACGCGAACGGATCCATTCTTAAGAGAGGCGGATTCGCAGGAGCTTCGATCATATACCTTTCCTCATGCCTAAACGAATAGAGTCGAACTTTGTCTTCCGAAGCAACGGTTATCGAACGAAATTTTTCAAGTAATGCGAAGCCGTCGCGCTCCAATTGATTCGCATAAATCGGCGTGAAGCCAGCTTCGCGAATCTCTCGTTCTAAATAGTTATCAGCTCCACTCACACCGAAGAAGGTATTGATCGCGCCAAACCCGGAAGCATTGGATTTTACTTGTTTGAGTTCCTTAATAGAAATCTGGCGGGGGTTGTAGGTGCGCGGATCATTTGCATCCGTAGGAACAAATTTAAATATTACATCGTCCTTCCGGATTTCAAGAATTTCAACATCGACACCGCTTTGAGGATAGCTGACAATATTGGGTTGCGCTTGAATCCTGGGGTCTTTCGGATATTGGAAAAGCGGTGACGGGATGTTGGCGACGAGTTTAAAGCGTTTTGCACCGTTTGCTCTGTGGGTTTCTACAAATTCGGCAAGCCCGACTTTAGCCGGTTTTTTTGTACGCACCGCGTCGGTTGGACCCCACCAGGAAATTTCACTGATGATTTGTTTTTGTCTGTCTGTTAGCTTAGCAATCGCTGGCTGAGAAACGCTCGTAGGATTTCCTTGAGACACCGCCGAAGAAGGACTCGGCGGAGGAGCGCGCGGTGGTGCCGGGCCAACCATGGTTGCCGGAAGAGTCTCGCCTGCGGGCGCTTGCCAATAAGGATCAGCATTCCAAATCTCATCACGGATGAGCGCTTGCTGATCGCCGATACTTAATGGGGTTTGATTTTCAACTTGATATTCCGTCTTGGCGCCGGTGTTGTTGATTCTAACGGCTGTTCCTCGATCGACTCCGTTGTAGATGCGAACACCTACAACTCTTGCTGACCTGGCGAAATTTCGAATCATCGCAAGTAAGTTCGCAATGTCATCTACATAATCGAGATGATTCCTAAGAGTTACCTCGCTGTAGGCTTTATGATGCAGCCCTTCCAAAGCAGAAAACCCGACTTGTGAATGAACGCGGTGAATGAAATCCCTAAAATCATCCGCACTCGTCGCGCCGAAGCCCGCCCCGCCCGTGAGATTTTCCGGAAGCGTAGGTACGGGCATTTCCTTGCGCGCCGAGTCGGATTCAATGACATGATTTGTATTTCCCGCGGGCGTTGCAGCCCCCAGGTGAATGACATACGCCAGAACGGGTCCCACCAGTAAGAACCATGCCAAAATAGACTGCGCCAAAATACGCTTATCCAAAATCTTCTTAAACGTTTCCAGCTTAAAACCGCTTCCCACAAAAAAGAAAGCCATGGTCAGAAGCGGTTTGGACAATTTTTTAAGGTCGTTTCCAAGCGGCTGAAGCGGGGGGATAAATGTAGTCAGCGCTGCGGCTAAAATAAATCCAAAAATGAAAGGTGGGGGGAGCCGCCACGACTTGGAGACACGCTCTTCGGCCGATGGCGCTCGCGAACCGCCGTTTAAAAACCTGTCCAACCGATGCGCATTCAGTGAGATAAACAAGGTGGTGAGCATAATCAAAGAAGCCCTCATGACTTTCAAAGTGGTGGCCAATTCGACACTTTGAAGATCAAACAGATGGGCTGATTCCACGACAGAGTTGGTGTCCTGAATAGCCCAGGCAAATAGATACGCGGCCTGCGAGGGGAGCAGGTGAAATTGATGGGCGATGAACGGAAAAATCCACAAGGCCAGCGTATTCAAAACCAAAATGATGGCCAGAGCCGACGATTGGGATTTTTGGTGCTCATTATTTTTATCCGGTTGTAACCCCAGAGCCATCGACGTCGCCAAAATAGCACTTCCTCCGCAAATTGACATACCCGTGATGAAAAGAACGGAGAAAATCCAATCGGTTTTGAAAAGTTTCGCAAGACCAAGCCCCACGAGGAAAGTCGTGCTCACGACGACGGCGGTTCCCAAAATTCCGGAGAACCCGATGAGCTGCCAAATCTGGTCGACGTTTAGCCCGGCGCCCAAAAATATAATGGCGACATTTAATAGTTGTTTGCTCCACCGTGCCGTTGTTTTTTCGTTGGGGTTACCGATCGCCCAACGAGCGAATGCGCCGATGATTACGGAGAACCCTCCTACGATGCCGGCGCATCTGAAATCCGACTGTGAAACGTAAAGAGTCCCCAGAGCCACGAGCCCAAACGCAAGGGGACGCCAACCACGAAGCAATTCTGTCCAAGAAAAAGATGCGGACTTTTTCGGTGCGGACTCATTACCAAAGCCGGAGGGAAGATTCGGAAGCCAGCCATACTTCATTAACGCAACGGTAAGAGTTGTACGCAAAGCCTCTGAATCCTTGCCGAGCGATTGCGTGAGGTGCTCGGAAAAAATTCGATCGTATTCTTTCCATGTCCATTGATTTGGATCCATATTAAGAATCTGATCGAGCACATTAATCATGACCATAGCTATATGCATATTGAGCGCAGCCGGGCGAAAAGAAGAACCGTCGATAAGCTTTTCTTGTATCAAAAGCTCGGTACTGATTTCTTCTTGAGCCAAACGTATCATGTCGCTTATTCCCGGAATCATCCGAAATCTCAACTCTTCTTTGATCGCACGCCGGATCTTCCCCGCTTCGCGGTCAAAAATGGGAGACGCTTTATGCGCTTTACCTCCCTCCCGGTCTTTGATTTCTTCTAAACGATTCAAAGCGTCTTGATAAGTCAGTAAACCTAACAAAGCGAAGTCGTGGCGGGATAAATTTTTAATCTGGACGAGAACTTGCCACATCTCATTGATGACCAATTCTTGGTGGTGATCGGCTTCTTTAACTTTATCGATATCTTCAAAAATTTTAAGCAATTGCCGCGCCTTTGCGCCGAAATACCGGTAACCGAGAATAGCTAAGATGGCTGTAACGGTGAGTCCAACGATGGAAACAATATTGCCGGCCGACCACCCGCTTTTCAACGCACGGAAACCAGTAAGAATATTTACGATAAAAGCCGCAGCGGGAACAAACAAAATTATAAATCGCCAAAATGCTGCCTGAGTAAGAGCTTTCTCGCGCACAACTTCACTTCCTCGGGCAGTCTTTTTCGCTCGCAACCAGACACTGCGTACATCCGCCGCCTTCGGAAAACTGATAATGATCGAAGTATGTTCAAGGTTTTGGCCGCCCAGCACTCCAAAATGTTTCAAGCGAATTTCTGCGCCCATTTTTTTGAGTGCTTTCACGGCAAATACAAGGTCAGCGATCCGTTTAAATCGCGGATCTCCCGGCCGCGCGCTTTGCCACATCAGAAATTCTTCCCGGCTGATGATGCCGGGAAATAAAATTTTAATCTGGGGCCGGCCCAACAATTCCGGTTCTTCTTCTCCTTTTCTTGCAGCCATGATACGGACCTCACGTTCGTCCTTCATTCCGGGAAACGCAGGGCCTTGGGTCATGCCTGTGATGTAGTGAGCACGTTGGAGCAAGCGCTCGATGGCCATCTGAAGAAGCGGCTTTGATATGCGGACGGGAGGTATTTCATCCATATCACGGTAAGCGACAACACGAAACGTTCTCTCCGGCCAAACGGCTTTTTCCATCTGTGGAGTTGTTTTACCCAACCAATCGTTCAGATCAACTTCCTCCATTTGAGAAGCCAAATCATCGGAAAGAAATGCTTTAACGGCCCGGACTAAAAATACGGTCCGATCAAGAAGGGATTTCATATCGTCTTGCACGGGATCCAAAATAGGTAAAATGGGGTCGAACGCTCCCGATCGGTTGGCGTCTTCCATTTTCTGATGCAGCGCAATGGCTTCATCCAAAAGCCCTTCTAAACGCGTAAGCAGATCCATGTACGCGGTACGCAGCGCTAGAACTTCGGGTAAATCTTGCGGAGTCATTTGACCGCCCGCATAGTCCTTTACTTTTTCAACCAGCTTTGCGTATTGGACGGGAATCTCCTCTTTCAAAAGCTTTTGGAGTTCATCGGTTTTATTCTTGAACGAAGCGCCGAGCCCCAATTCCTGTGGATACCTTTTCGCCAATGTCGCCGTAGCCACAAAAAAATCAAAATGTGCGTCCAAAAGAGTAAGGTAATAATTCAAATCGGCGGAATCTCCTTGACCGAGAAGCAGAATCGCCAGCATATCCATTTGTTGACGCTCGATAAGGGATTCGACGGGATGATCGCGCTGGAAATCCTCGGCCATATAGAGTTCGTAACCGACTTCGGCGACCTGATTGAATGCAGAGGCTAAAATTTCCTGCTCGACGAAGACGTTCATATTCACATTTACAAAAACTTCCAGGTTATTGTTGGCGGGGAAATTTTCCGGAGAGCTGTATTCTGTCTTGCCAAGCGTTGTACGCGAGAAGAACCAAAGGCCACGTTCCATCAATCGGTTAGAAAGCTGACGGTTGAGTTCGTTCAAATATTGATTGAGCCGCTCGAGCTCTTTAAAATCTCCAGCGGATTTAGCCTTTTCAAGCTGCACGCGCAAATCCTGCGGAACGAATCGGAAGTCGAATTGATTCACTTCAGGCTTTGAGATAAGTTCGAAATCATCCTGTTCGTTCACCCATTCAGCAATTCTCTTCGTCTCATCAATGGTGTGATCGATAAGTAAGCCGTAATTCTTCACACCGATCGTTTGAAGCGCAAACCAAAGCTTGAGCGCCTCGAAACGCGCCGACCCTTGAATGGTCGTTTTGCCTAAACTAACAACGCCGGCTCCGGCTCCTTCGCCTGCTTTAAAAGCATAGGACGCGGCGATTTCCATATAACCAAGGTTGGCCGCTTCTTTGAAAAGAATGGCACCAACGGCATAGGGCAGGTAGAACCATTTATGCGGATCGATCGTAATAGAGTCGGCCAGCTCCATTCCGTCGGCCAGATGTTTGTATTTTTCGGAAAGTTTCACAGCGCCACCGTGCGCTGCGTCAACGTGGAACCAAATGCCGTAGCGCTTAGCAATTTCGGCGATCTCCCGGAATGGATCGAATTTCCCCTGCTCCGTCGTCGAGGCGGTGGATACAATGGCAAGAACAATATCGCCATGCTTTTTGTGCTCGGCGATTTTTCTCTCAAGATCGGCGGTGTCCATTCTGCCGTCAACGGTACTCACCGTTTCGATATTGTCCGAACCAAGCCCGATATAGCCGCCGATCTTTTTATGCGAATAATGCGCCGCTTCGCTTGTGATAATTACAAATTTACCGGAAAATTTCTTATCGACTTTTTGGAGCTCTCGGGCAATTTCAATGAGCCCGACTTTCGCTACATTCGGAATTTTGTCCGATGATATTCCGGCGGCTTCGAAACGCTTTCGGAGGGTGTCGCGCGTAGCAACAATAAAGGCGGTCATATTGGCCAGCGTTCCTCCCGCCACGATGGAACCTCCCGCCTTTTTCGAATCGTAGCCGACGATTTCGGAAAGCCATCTCACGCTTTCCATTTGTGCAAACGTTGCGGCGGGCGAAGCCTCCCAGGCAATCAGGTTGGCGTTTACGGCGGCAATGAGAAGATCGGTAGCAATGGCTACAGCAAGAGGCGGCGGGGTGAGGTGTGCGGCGTACTGAGGATTTCCGAGATTAACGGCGAAGCGGTGGATTTCATCCTCGTAACGATCGAGAACATCTCCGTAAGGAATTCCGTCACGTGGAAGCGGCCGGCCTTCGAATTTTGCACGCAGCGTTTCGGGTGACTGGGGAAAAACGGGAGGCGCGCCCAAATTCACTCCGAAAAGATGCTTGAACGCTACGGCAATAAATTCCCGCATCATTTTTTCAATTTCCTGCCGGTTCTTCCCATCCGGCGCGGCAAAAAGTTGCCTCCGCAGCGCATCAAAATTTGCTCTAGCAAGCTCCGCCGGCGCCTCCGCACCAAAACCTACGGAAGGTGGATTCGTATACTGCATGAGCACAACACGGGTATTCGTATCTCGATCGATAATTTGCCGGGATTTTGCGAAGCGGCCGGCAATCACGACATCAACGGGCGGCTTCATATCCCATCTCACTTCGCCTTTTCTTATCGCTTCTTCGGCAGCGCTTATGAATCCGTCAAGATCATTGACCGCCAAATCAACATGGCTAAAGACGGGCCTTCCATCCGAAGCTAGTTTTTTATGGAGTCCCTCGAGCCGACTGCCCCGCGTTTGTATAATGGCCAACTGATAATTCTTTGCTGACGGCCATAAAAGAGCATTCGCGCCAAACGCTTCAGCATGTGTATTGGATCCTCCGAGCGAAGCAAGACTATCAACGAAGAAAGCTACAAGTACCGGCCGTGTTTTCCCTCTAGCGTATCGGCGGACTGTTTTGCTACGAAAAAGAATGCGTTCAGCATTGTAAAATTTCCATTGAGCCAGCAACCAAAGCAGACGAACTTGCCAAGATTTCCGTCCACTATTCAGGTTGACTTTTTTCTCCTGCAACTTCTCAATAAGCTTAGTCGCCATCTCATCAAACCGGTGATTTACCATCGCAAAAAATCTATTCCCGAATCCGGATTTCATAGGCATCGAGATCGATCCGAAGGGGCGGGTTAAATCCATAAGCGCGATGCTAAGCCATATCCTGAGAATCCATCGTTGGCTTGCCTTTTTCCACTGATTCATTCCTTTATTTTTAAACGCTTGGATTTTATTTGATTTTATTGCGGCGGAATGCTCAGCGCCGAAACCGGCAAGCAAAGCTTCGATTTGCTTAGCTTGAGGGGGTTCGATGCGCCGGCCGTCAATAAAATCTTTGATCAGCCAATAACTGGCAGCCTGATAAAAGGCGTCACGCCGTTTGGCCGCGCCGGTATCGTTTGAGCTGCCGAAAGCAACCTCAAGGGGAATGTTTGATTTCGAAGCGTTTGTAACGGCAGGTAGTGAAGTCTCGCGGTATTTCTTCAAATCCTCGGGTTTGTGTTCCTTGATGGCGGGCTGAATCACCACATAAGAAATATTTTTTTCTCTAAGACGCGCGGTGATTCCGGAGGTGTGAAATCCGCCCGTGATCAGCAAAGATTGCTGACGTTCTTTATGACGGAATTCTTTTTCCATTTTTTCGATGAAGACTTCATCCCTGCCCCGGGCGCCGCGATAGAAATTGAAAGCCGGCTTGATACCTTCGAATAATGTTTCAAATTCCGGCTTCCAGATATGGGATGCGTTTAACGACGACAGTTCATTTCGAACAAATTCTGCCGTCGCGGAGGACGGATTTTTTTCCAAGTCTTCAAAATCGGTACGGCTAAGCGTGAGGTGGAGCGCGCCTTCGATGTAGCTTAGAATATGCAAAAGCTCGAGTAATATTTTTTCATTCTCGTTTACGATAAGCGCATTGCTTATTTTACTTTTGAGACTTTCGAGTTCTTTAAAGATTTGCGCAAAATCGATTGAAATATTTTCGGCTTCGATTTTCTTGTCGGGAGATACGGCTTTGGCAATGGACGGGTAAGAAACGGCAAACGGTTCGGCGGGAAAATGCGCTTCGTGGCAGCCCTTCAGATAGCGCAGGTAATCCGCTAAAAGCAGCGGCGATTGTAAAATTTTCTCTAATTTTTCCTGCCACTGTACAAATTCACGAAGTTCGGGGTTTAAAATTTTTGATTTTAGGTTTTCAATATCGGTTCGAAACAGGCGAAATTCATCGTCCAGACTTTTCCCGAGTTTAAGCGCTTCGCTGAATTGCTCCCGGTTCGCATAATATTGTTTCAAGCTTTCTACACCGATAAGAGAAAATTCCGGGTTTTCGCTGATGATGTAATATTCCGGCCCGGTGATCTGCCAGGTGCGAAGAAATTCGCGGGCTACTTTTTTGCGTATTTCAGGATCCGGAAACGTGCGGGCCTCGTTCATCGCAAGCTCGCCCTCGCCGCCTTCTACAAACGCCTGCTTAATGCCGTATTTTTCGTGGAAATATTTAACCAGGGCCGCAAGCGCTTCCTGGGTCTCAACGCTTGAGTGGGCATCCTGTAAATGAATAATTAGCTTAGAACCCTGCCCTTGAAAATATTCCTGAACGATACCGAGTTCGGAGGGAATGACGATGTCTTTGGGAGAAGCAATGGGTGCGCTCGTTCCGGACGGCCGCGCTTCAAGAGGCGCGCTCAAAGAAATATCCGTCCAGACCAGCGATACGCAGAGCGTTAGCGCGATCAGGCGGAACCAAGTTTGCTTAGGGTATTTCTCAAGCTTCATTAAAGCCTCAAATTTAGTGGACACAGCTTGGCCGAGCGCCGGTCGGGCGCTTAGACCAGCGGTGCCGTGCGGTCGGCACGGCAAAAAAATAGCGCTATAAGGAAACAAACCCACACTACGAACGTGTGGTTCCTGCCCCTTTTAGCGCTTAGTCTTAATAGAATTGAGATATTGTAGTTATGTATATATGTTAGATCAAGGAAGATTTATCGGACTTTATTAACCCATTTAGATATAAATAGTTAGGTTATATTATCATCGTTCAAATGAAGCCATGAAGAGATTTACCCGGCGCGGCGAGTTCGTTGACCCTTTTTGTCACTACGGGATCTTCGACAAGCGGGGGCGCGTTATGGGGTTTGATCCGCGCATCAATTACGAGAGGGCCGCGGCAGCCCCAGTGTTTATTTTCAACAAAGCTTACGGCGCCGTAAATATCGTGGGAGGGATTTGACCGGGTGAATGTTACCCAAAGGAAATTGTTGAGCGACTTCGCCGTAAATTCGCTGTCGTCGGCTACAACCATAAGCGGAATATTTTTTAAATCCTGGCGCTCGATCTGACTCGTAAGTTCTTCAAATTCCTTTTGGGCTTTTTCATAATCCGAAAATTTCGGGCCGTTTAAAACAATAACGCCCGGCATGACGAGCGCCGGCTTCTCGAAGCCTTTCGGCCATTTTAAATTGGATGGTACTGTTTTCGCCAAATCGCGAATCTTTTTTCCCGCGGCAGCCATAACCACTTTTGAGCCCGCATTGAGCCCTGTCCCGGAATAATCAAGCGTGTCGATGGTTGTCATGGTTTGAAAATGTAAATCTTTTCGCCAATCGATTCGCTCGAGCATATGCGAGAAAAAGGCTTCAATGTTGTGAATATCAAGATGGGGGTTATCTTCTCCGGCGGCAATCATTAGATATTTCGCAAGCGCGAGCGGACCGTAGCCAAGAAGTGCGCTCGCCAGCGTGAGAATTTCCTGCGGCTTTCGCTCTGCGTAAGGAGTATAGCGTTCGCTGCCGATCGCCAGAAGTAGCGGGTGAACTCCTGCGGCATCAACAGCGTGAACGGCTTTAATTCCGGGAATTTCCTTCGGAATCATGGGCCCTGCGATTTCATGAATCAATTTTCCAAACATCGTATCTTCCTGCGGCGGACGCCCGACCACGGTAAATGGCCAAATAGCATTCGGCTTGTGGTAAACCTCTTTAACGTTGAGGTATGGAAATTCGTGTTTCAAGCTGTAATAGCCGAGATGATCTCCGAAGGGGCCTTCGGGAAGCGTTTTCCCCGGTTCGATAAAACCGGTGATGCAAAAATCCGCGTCGGATGAAATTACAAAACCGTTTTGCATGGAATACCGGAACCGCCTTCCCGCAAGCGCTCCGGCAAAGGCAACTTCGGGAAGTCCTTCCGGCAAATACATGACGGCGGCAAAGCTATGCGCCGGCGGACCGCCGACAAAAATACTCACGCGCAATTTCTCACCACGCCCGACCGCAGCCGCATGATGAACGCCGATATCGCGGCGGATTTGGTAATGCAGACCGATTTGTTTATCCGGTTGGTAATTATTCCCGGCCATTTGAATCCGGTACATGCCGAGATTGGATTTCATAATGCCCGGCGCATCCGGATTTTCCGTATACACTTGGCCCATCAGCACAAACGGGCCGCCGTCATCCGGCCAGCATTTGATCTGAGGAAGATCGCTCATCTTTGTTTGATGATTAAGAACAGATCCGCCCGAAACCTTCCAAGGCAGAGCGTTTAACGCGGTAAGCGACGTACCGATATAATTTAAGGGAGATTTTAAAATCAGGCTTGGATCGGCTTTTAGGCGAACGAGTTTTTGAACACGCTCGAGTGTGTGGCGGAATATGAATCTCGCGCGTTCGATGGTGCCGAATAAATTAGAGACAGCGCGAAATGGGCTGCCTTTAACGCGTTCGTAAAGAATCGCCGGACCGCCGGCTTGATAAACCCTGCGGTGAACCTCGGCCATCTCCAGATTCGGATCAACTTCTTCGCGAATCCGTACGAGCATTTTGTTCTGCTCTAAATCCAGCACGCACGCTTCAAGACTTTTGTAAATCAGAAGAACTCCCTTATTTTTTGGGCAGATTTTTTTCCAATTTTAACGAAGCGGAATTGATGCAGTAACGAAGGCCGGTAGGTTCCGGTCCGTCATCGAAAAGATGGCCTAAATGCGCGTCGCAGACGCCGCAGAGCACTTCCACGCGATGCATGCCGTAGCTCAAATCGTCTTCGGTCTTTACATTTTCTTTTTTAGCCGGCGTGAAAAAACTAGGCCAGCCGGTGCCGGAATTAAATTTGGCTTCCGATTGAAAGAGTTCGGCGCCGCAGCAAACACAACGGTACGTTCCCTTTTCTTTGCAGTCGTTATATTCGCCGGTGAATGCGGGTTCGGTTCCCTTTTTTCTGGCTACTTGGAATTGCTCGGGCGTGAGTGTTTTTTTCCATTCCGCATCGGATTTGCTGATCTTCTTTTCCATAACCTTTTCCTTTGGTGGGCATTATAGCACTCAATTTCTGACGGCTAAATAGTTTAGAAACCGCCGCTTGCCGTCTCGGAACGCTCTCTATATACTATCCGGTCTATGCCTAAGACACTTTTCGAAAAAATCTGGGAACGACATCTGGTCAAAATCCTAAGCGATGGGAGTTCCCTCATTTATATAGATAGACACCTGATTCACGAGGTCACAAGCCCCCAGGCGTTTGAGGGGCTTCGTCTGACCGGCCGCAAAGCACGTCGGCCCGAGCTCGCCTTCGCCACCATGGATCACAATGTCCCGACCGATGATCGTGTGAATATTAAAGATCCGATTTCACGCGAACAAATTCAAACGCTTAGAAATAATTGCAAAGAATTTGGCATTACTCTTTTTGATTTGGATAACGATAAGCAAGGCATCGTTCATATCATCGGCCCCGAGCTCGGCATTACACTGCCCGGCACAACGATTGTTTGCGGCGATTCGCATACTTCTACTCACGGCGCTTTCGGCGCTTTGGCATTTGGAATCGGCACTTCCGAAGTCGAACACGTCTTAGCTACGCAATGTTTGCTTCAAACCAAACCTAAAACATTTAAAGTAGAATTCAAAGGCCTCCCAAAATCACCGGTGGGCGCCAAAGATTTAATTTTAAAACTCATCGGCACGATCGGTACCGCCGGCGGCACGGGTTACGTGCTCGAATATACCGGCGAAGCGGTGCGCGCCCTTTCTATGGAAGCACGAATGACCATGTGCAATATGAGTATCGAAGCCGGAGCGCGCGCCGGAATGATTGCGCCGGATGAAACAACCTTTCAATATATTGCGAAAGGCAACCGGCCGTTTGCGCCAAAGGGCAAAGATTTCGATAAAGCCGTGGAATTTTGGAAAACGCTTCCGTCGGATGCTAACGCCAAGTTTGACCGGGAGATTACGATCGATGCTTCAAAGGTTGCGCCGCAAGTGACTTGGGGTACAAATCCTGGAATGGTTCTCGATGTGACGGAACGAATCCCTGAGCCGGATAAAGTGCCGGGGCTTAGCAAAAAAGATGTCGAACAAGCGCTGAGTTACATGGGCCTCAAACCCGGTACATTGATCGCGGATATCAAGATCGACAAAGTTTTCATTGGAAGCTGCACGAACGCGCGTATCGAAGATCTTCGGGCTTCTTCGAAAATTTTCAAGGGGAAAAAAGTCGCGCGCGGAGTTGAAGTGCTCGTTGTGCCCGGTTCTGAGCAAGTGCGTAAACAAGCCGAAGCCGAAGGACTCGATAAAATTTTTAAAGAAGCCGGCTGCGATTGGCGATTTTCCGGCTGCAGCATGTGCCTCGGCATGAATCCGGATCAGCTAAAACCGGGCGAACGTTCGGCCTCTACTTCAAACCGAAATTTCGAAGGCCGCCAAGGCAAGGGCGGACGCACGCATTTGGTGAGTCCCGAAATGGCTGCGGCCGCCGCTGTCGCAGGGCATTTTGTTGACATAAGGGAATGGAAATAATGAAAGCCTTCGCGAAACATCGTGGAAAGATTGCTACACTTGACCGTTCGAATGTAGACACCGACCAGATTATTCCGAAGCAATTCTTGAAATCCATCAAGCGCACCGGTTTTGGCGAAAGCCTTTTCTTTGATTGGCGTTATTTGCCCGACGGAAAACCCGATCCTAATTTTGAATTAAACGCGCCGCGGTTTAAAAATGCCACGATTCTTATCGCGCGCAATAATTTTGGCTGCGGCTCAAGCCGTGAACATGCGGTGTGGGCGATTCAGCAATATGGATTTCATGTCGTCGTTGCGGCCCGACGCCAAGGCAGCACAAACGTACCGGCCTTCGCCGATATTTTCCGTTCCAATTGCGGGAAAAATGGATTACTCGCCATCGAACTTTCCGAAGCAGAGGTCGAAGAAATTTTCCAAATGGTGGGGCGTTTTTCAGGCTTGGAAGCAACGGTAGATCTCGAACATCAACGAATCACGCTTCACTTGGACGAAGAAATTTCTTTTCATTTCGAACTTGATTCCGCCGTGAAGAATCGCATGATCCACGGCTTGGACGATATCGGCATCACCCTCAAGGAAGCATCCGCCATTTCTTCCTTCGAATCCCATCACAACTCTCAATTGAAATAAATCGAGTTGCAAATAAGGCTCTAACCGATTGTACGGGCAACGCTCGAAAATTACCCTCCAGGTAATTTTCTCACTCGACACGTCGCTGCTACGTCCATCCATGGACTACGCGACGCGCCGTGACGTGCCCTTAACAATCGGTTAGAGCCTTATTTTATACAGACTTAATTATTCCGTGCTTGGCGGTTACCGGAGGCGGCTTGTTTGATGCGGCGTAGCCCGGACTGGCGAAGCCGCATCAAACGCAGTGAGGAAATATAGGATATATTTCCGAACGTAGCCGAAGGTAACTGCCAAGTACGGAATATTTTGACACGTCTATGAGTATTCTTAAAATTCTTGCCTTGAGGTTTAGAATATAGCCATATGATTCAAACAGTGTTGGAAAATAAGGTTCCGGTCAAGATCTGGACAAAAAATATCGAAGCCGAAGCGCTTCAGCAGCTTGAAAATTTGTCTTCGCTCCCCTTTATTTTCAAGCATGTGGCGGTGATGCCCGATGTGCATTGGGGCATGGGCGCTACGATCGGCTCGGTGATTCCGTCTAAAACAGCGGTCATACCTGCAGCCGTCGGCGTCGATATTGGCTGTGGCATGGGCGCTGTGAAAACAGGCTTCACAGCGACCGATCTTGAAGGAAAATTAAGCCGCATTCGTCAACGCATCGAACGCGATGTCCCTGTGGGCTTCGAAGGCAATCGGCAAATTGAAGGCCGGGCAGAGCGTTGGGAAGGCTGGAAACTATTTTCTGAACTTACCGGCAAAGTAAGTGATTTAAAGAAAAGAGCGTTGGAACAACTTGGCTCGCTCGGTGGCGGAAATCATTTTATCGAAATTTGTCTCGACACGGAAAATAACGTTTGGATTTTGCTTCATTCCGGCTCGCGTCACATCGGAAAAAGCGTGGCGGATGTTCATATCCACGAAGCCAAGCGGATTATGGCGAGGCAGGAATTTAAAATTCCAGACCGCGATCTCGCCTATTTTACAACCAAAGATCCTGAATTTAAATCCTACCTTCGCGATGTCCAGTGGTGCCAGCGTTACGCTATGGAAAATCGCGAAATCATGGTGGAACGAATTATTAATATCCTCGCCCGCGAATTAAACGAGGGAAAACCTATTCCTGTTTTGATGCGCGTCAATTGCCATCATAATTACGTCTCCTTCGAAAAACATTTCGGTGAAAATGTTTACGTCACGCGAAAAGGCGCAGTGAGCGCCCAGCAAGGTCAGCTCGGAATCATTCCCGGCTCGATGGGAACGGCTTCTTATATTGTAGAAGGCCTCGGCAATCCGGAAAGTTTTATGAGCTGTTCGCACGGCGCGGGAAGGCGCATGAGCCGACACGCCGCGAAGAAGAAATTTACCGAAAGAGACTTGGAAGAACAAACGAAAAACGTGGAATGCCGCAAAGATCGCGGTGTGCTTGATGAAATCCCCGGCGCTTACAAAGATATCGACGAAGTCATGAAAGATCAGGAAGACTTGGTCAAAGTAAAAGCTAAATTAAAACAAGTCCTCTGCGTAAAAGGTTAGCTTATAATATTCAGCCCGCCGCCCTGCGATTTCTTCCATTGTTCCGGAGTAAATGTCTTAATGGCGATGGCGTGAATGCGGCCGTCGGCCAAGGCGGCTTGCAGTGGCTGTTGAACCAGCCGGTGCTGTTTAATAAGCGTCAACCCTTCGAAGGCCGGTGAGATAATTTCAATATCGAAATGATCCATTGAGCCGGTCATATCGGAAACTTCAATACGCCCGCCCGGAAAAGCCGGTTCGAGCATCGTCTTAACTTCGTCTGGTGAAATCATAA
>Ga0209515_10001830_pt1 | contig 34331 bp, 32 predicted proteins | sample Subgroupgradi54m_FD_187454 | JGI IMG/M metagenome (GOLD analysis project Ga0209515, IMG submission 187454) | Subsurface groundwater microbial communities from S. Glens Falls, New York, USA - GMW60B uncontaminated upgradient, 5.4 m (SPAdes)... ... | reverse complement strand
TCTGGGGGAATGCGCCGGCTATCTGACCGCAAAATCCGGTGACCCGGCCCACCTCGACTGACACCCACGAAAGCATTGCATGGAACAGGCAGCCAGCGCAGACGACCGACCCTTGTTTTCCGTCCTGATCGGCAGGGTGAGCACGGAGGACGGAGAGCGCATCCTGGAAACGCTCGATTCGTTGCGCAGGCAGGACCCATCGATTCCACGCGAGACGCTGGTTGTCGATCGTCTCCAAGACGCCGTGTCGGCCACGATCAGGCAGCGCTTCCCCGAGGTTCAGCTCATGGCTTGCAGGCGCGAGGCCTCGCTTCCGGAGATGCGAGCCCAGGCACTTGAGGCGGCGCGCGGCAAGTATGTGCTCGTGACCGAGGATCATTGCGTTCCGCCGCTGTCATGGCTCGGCGATTTCAAGTCCATGATCGACGAGAACCCTGACGCCTGTGTCATCGCCGGCTGTGTCGAGAACGGTGTTCACGAGCGAATGCTCGATTGGGCGACGTTCCTGTGCGAGTACGCGGCATTTGCACCCCCCATCGCCGAAGGCACCGGCAACAGCCTGGCCGGCATGAACGTCATGTACGAGCGTCGGGCGCTCGCAGAGTGTCCGGCGGAACTGCTGACCAAGGGCTTTTGGGAAACCACCATTCACCCCCGGCTCAGCAGCCAGGGCAAGACGCTCTTGACGACCAACCGGGTTCGCATTTCCCACTGCAAGCGGTTTTCGTTCCGACTCTTCGCCGTCCAGCGCTACGCCTACTCGCGCTACTTCGCGGGGATTCGCTTCCCGCGCGACAAGGTTCTCGTGCGGTGGATGGCGGCGCTCGCAACACCGCTGCTGCCGGTGCTGCTCACGGTGCGGCTGGTGCGCGCGGCGCAGCGCAAGGCCACCATTGCCCGGCCCACGGTGCGAGCAATCCCGTACCTGTTCCTGTTCTTCGTGATCTGGGCGGCAGGCGAAACCGTCGGCTACCTGAGAGGTCCGGGCGAGTCATTGCGGGCGATCGAGTGATGGCGCTGTCGGCGGCGAATGTTCGCTTCGTCTGCCCGCGCTGCCGTACGCCGGTGACCAAGCGCAACGACGGCTACGCTTGCGGTCGTTGCGAGCGTGTCTATCCGGTGCTGTTCGGGATCCCGGATTTCCGGCTGCGGTCCGACCGCTACCTCGGACTCGAGGAAGAGACCGCCAAGGCGGCGCGCCTTGCCGACGCCGCACGGACACTCAGTTTCGAGCAACTGCTGGACTTTTACTACCGGATCACCGACGACGTGCCGCCGGAACTTGCGCGGCGCTACAAGGCATCCATCCTCAGCGCGGTGCGCCACATGGAACCGCTGGCATCGGACCTTGCGGCCCTGATGGCGTCGCAGCCCGACGCCGTCGCGCTCGACGCAGGATGCGGCGCAGGCGGCATGCTGATCGCAGCCCATCGCAAAGGGGTCGCCATGGTGGGCGTCGACATTGCGTTGCGCTGGCTCATCATTTGCCGCAAACGCCTGGACGAGCTCGGGGTGCAGGCACCGCTGATCTGTGCGGATCTTGCCGATCCGCCGTTTCCGGCCGAGACCTTCGATGCGATCACGGCGGTCGACCTGGTCGAACATGCACCTGACGTGAAGGAACTGCTGGCATCCCTGGGCGCCCTGGCGAAGCCATCAGCGTCCTTGTGGGTCACCGCCGCCAACGCCAACACACTCGGACCCCATCCGAGCACACGCTTGTGGGCCATCGGCTGGCTGCCACCCTTGACGCGTGCGTGGCTGGTCCGTAAATTGCGCGGCGTCGATTCGCTGCGTTTTACGCACATGCTGACGCCGGCGGGCCTGCAACGACTGGCCCGGGAAGTCGGCCTCGTCGTCACTGGAGCAAGGGCTCGGAGATTGGCCGCGCCCGACCATCACTACCCGCTCGCCGACCGCACGCTGATGCGGCTGTACCGGTGGGTGGGCCGCGTACCGGTGATGGACCGGATATTGTTGTGGATGGGGCCGTCCTTCGAGCTCGTTTTGCGCCGAGAGCGCGGTATCTAGGGAGGAACGATTTGGAGCAGCTTCGATTCGGCCTGGTCGGCTTCGGTTCGATCGGGAGGGTGCGCGCGCAAGCCTTGGCACGCGCGGGCGGCAGCAAGCTGACGGCCGTCTACGATGAGAATCCGGCAGCTCGCGATAGCGCGCCGCCCGGCGTGCGCAGATTCGATTCGGCCCAGGCCATGTTCGCGTCCGACAGTTGCGACGCGGTCATCATCTCGACGCCGCCGAACAGCCATGCCGATCTGGCGACACGCGCCATGCAAGGCGGCAAGCATGTGATGGTCGAAAAACCGATCGCCAACACGCCGGACGCGACGGCCCTGATGCTGCGCACCGCGCAGCAGACGGGTCGCGTTCTCACGGTGGGCTTCAATCATCGGTACTTCAAGGGTGTGAAGCGGGTGCGCGCGGCGATCGAGTCCGGCGAGATCGGAGAGCTGCGCTACGTCAAGGCCTACGCAGGCCACGTGGGATTGCCGGAGCTGCGCTCGCCCTGGATGTACGACAAGCAGGTGATGGGGGGCGGAACCTTGATGGACAACGGCATCCACGTCATCGATCTGATGCGCTTTCTGATGGGCGATATCGCCGAAGTTACCGCGTCGCTGCCGGCGCCGGTCTGGAATGTCGGCGTCGAGGAAAACGCATTCGTGCAGATGAAGGGCAGGAACGGAGCGATCGGCTCGTTGCACTCGAGCTGGACGGCGTGGCAAGGCTACAAGTTCAGGATCGAAGCGTACGGCACCGACGGAATGGCACTCATGTCATACGCGCCGATGTACTCGCAGGTGGTTCGTGTCCGGCGCACGCCGTCGTTCGGGAAGACCACGGAACGAAACTTCCATGCTGGCGATATCATTCGGGAGAAGGCCTTCGGCTGGCAGCGGACTGTGATCGACACCTTCGTCGAGGAGTTCGCCGATTTCGGGGCCCTGGTCGCGAATGCAGCTGCGAAGACGCGCATCGCCACCGGCTACGACGGCGCCAGCGCCGTCGCGATTGCGAATGCAGCATACGAGAGTGCGGTGACCCGATGTCCGGTCTCACCGATCGTGGTGCAAAGGGGAGAGCCATGAAAGGGACGGGAGTAGATCGTCTGTTGGTCACCGGCGGTGCGGGCTTTCTGGGCTCTCACCTTTGCGAGCGGCTGCTCGACCTGGGTCACGACGTCTTGTGCGTCGACAACTTCTTCACCGGGTCGAAGCAGAACATCGCGCATCTGCTGGCCAATCCGCGTTTCGAGCTGGTACGCCACGACGTCACCTTTCCGCTGTACGTCGAGGTCGATGAAATCTACAACCTCGCGTGTCCTGCATCGCCGATCCACTACCAATACGATCCGGTGCAGACCACCAAGACGAGCGTGCACGGCGCGATCAACATGCTCGGCCTGGCCAAGCGGGTGAAAGCGAAGATCCTGCAAGCCTCCACGAGTGAGGTGTATGGCGACCCGGACGTGCACCCCCAGCGCGAGGACTATTGGGGCCGTGTCAATCCGATCGGAATTCGCGCCTGCTACGACGAAGGCAAACGCTGCGCGGAAACCTTGTTCTTCGATTACTACCGCCAGTATCAGCTGCGCATCAAGGTCGCCCGAATCTTCAATACCTATGGCCCCCGAATGCATCCGAACGACGGCCGCGTCGTTTCCAACTTCATCGTACAGGCTTTGAGCAACGTCCCGATCACGATCTACGGCGAAGGACTGCAGACCCGCTCGTTTTGCTACGTCGATGATCTGATCGACGGTCTGATCCGCCTGATGAAGACCCCGGATGACATCACGGGCCCGATCAACCTCGGAAACACCACCGAGTGCACCATGCTCGAATTGGCCGAGCGGGTGATCAAGCTCACCAACTCGCGTTCGGCCATCGTGCGAAAGCCCTTGCCGTCAGACGATCCGAAGCAGCGCCAGCCGGACACGACCCGTGCTGAGCAGCAACTGGGTTGGCACGCGAACACGACGCTCGAGGAAGGCCTGGTGCGAACCATCGCCTACTTCGAGGACCAGCTGAAGGTGGGTGGTGTCGCTGCATCGGCAAGTGGCGCCGCTTCCTGATCGAGCAGCCATTCCGATAATTGACAGGCGTTTTGGGGTCGGGAGAGCCATGGACATGAATGCTGGGCGAAACAACGTTGGGCCGCCGTCGACACAAATCGGCGTCGGAGGGGTACAGATCACGGCACGCGCCAAAGAGCTGGTGATGGAGGTCCTGAACAGCGGCCGCCTGACCGCTGGGCCCGTGATGTCACGCTTCGAACAAGGCATCGCGTCGCGGCACGACTGCACCTACGGCCTGATGTGCAACTCGGGTACCAGTGCGTTGCAGATCGCCCTGGCTGCCTTGAAGGAACGCCATGGCTGGCAAGATGGCGACGAGGTGCTGGTCCCCGCGGTGACCTTTGTCGCGAGCTCGAATGTCGTCATGTACAACGGCCTCACGCCGGTGTTTGTCGACGTTGAGCCTCAGTACTACGAGATCGACCCGACAAAGATCGAAGCGGCCATCACTCCGAGAACACGCGCCATCATGCCAGTCCACCTGGCCGGCCATCCCTGCGACATGACGCCGATCATGGAAATCGCTTGGAAGCATGGCTTGCGGGTCGTGGAAGACTCCTGCGAAACGATGTTCGCGAAGGACAAGGGGCGCGCGGTAGGCTCGTTCGGCGACATCGGTTGTTTCTCGACCTATGTGGCCCACGTCATCAACACCGGAGTGGGCGGGCTGTGCACCACCAACGACAGTGAGCTGATCGTGATGCTGAAGAGCCTGATGAACCACGGCCGGGACTCGATATACATCCGCATCGACGACGACAAGGCGGCTTCGCAGGCCGACCTCTTCCGCATCGTCGACCGGCGATTCTCCTTCGTGAGGCTGGGCCACAGCTTTCGCTGCACCGAGATGGAGGCTGCCCTCGGCATCGCCGAGCTCGAAGTGCACGAGCAGAACATTGCGCGGCGCCGCACGATCGCGGCGCGCCTCACCCACGGCCTGGCCGACCTTCAGGAGCACTTGCAACTGCCCTCGACGCGCCCGGGCGCCGAACATGTATTCATGTTCTATCCATTGGCAATTCGCAACCCCAAGGTCGAGCGCAACGACCTCATCCTCTACCTGGAACAACGAGGGGTGGAGACGCGCTATCTGCTTCCGCTGATCAACCAACCGGTCTATCGCCAGCTCTTTGGCGACCTGGATGACGAGTTCCCGGTGGCCGCCTGGCTGAATTCCGCGGCCTTCTATGTCGGCTGCCATCCACAAATCAGCGATACCGAAGTCGACTTCATGATCCAGACCTTCCACGACTACTTCTCGAGCCTGAAATGACCATCAACCCTGAAGCTGCGACGAAGAATCGTGCGCTGAGCGGCCGCACTGTCCGGCACGATACGCGCCGCTCGGTTCGTTGCCAGATCTGCGGCGCGAAGACCACCCCTGGTCTCGACCTGTGCATGCAGCCGGTGGGCGACTTGATCCTGAGCGAGTCGCAACTGAACCGCCCCGAGGTGTTCTATCCGATGCAGATGCACCACTGCGTCGAGTGTGGCTTGACGCAATTGGGTTACATCGTCAATCCATCGGTGGTCTACAAGAACTTCCCCTTCGTCAGCGGCACAACCCAGACCGCGACCAAGCACTTGCAGTCGCTGCCGCAAAAGCTGGTCCCGATGCTCGGGCTGACCGACAAGTCGTTTGCGGTCGACATCGGATCGAATGACGGGACACTGTTGAAGGCCTATGTGCCATTCGGCGTGCCTTTTCTCGGCGTGGATCCGTCGGGTGACCCGGTGGCCATCGCGCGTGCACAAGGCATCGAGACCTTGCACGCCTTTTTCAACGAGGAAACCGCGAACCAGATCGTGACGACCCGGGGCAAGGCGGACGCCATCACCGCCTGCGGCGTGTTCGCGCACATTGCCGACATTCACAGTGTCATGCGGGGGGTCAAGGCGCTGCTGGCCAAGAAGGGCGTGTTCGCCAACGACTCCCAGTACTGGCTGGACATGGTCCAGCGCCTGCACTATGACAACGCGTTCCACCAGCATTTGCGCTACTACTCGATGCGACCGCTGATCGAGTTGTTCCGACGCTATGACCTGGAGGTCTTCGACGTGGAACGGTCCGACACCTACGGCGGGCAGATCCGATCGTTCGCATGTCACCGCGGCGAGTACCCGATCTCTTCGCGCGTCACGGATCTCCTGCAGGAAGAGAATGATGCCCAACTGTACGAGCCTGCCACCAACGAGAAATACACACGCGACATCGAGGCCAAGCGGAGTGTTCTCTTCGACAAAGTCTATGGGCTCGTCAAGCAAGGCAAGAAGGTCATCGGCATTGGCGCCCCGGCCAAGGCTTCGACGGTCTGCAACTACTGCCGCATCGGTCCGGACTTGCTGAGCTACATCGCCGAGGTGAACCCGCTTCGCATGGGCATGTACCTCCCGGGTGTGCACATCCCGATCGTCGATGAGGAGTTTGTGTTCTCGGATCCCGAGCCCGCCGACGCAGCCGTGCTGTTCGCCTGGAATTTTCACGACGAGATCGTCCCGAAACTTCGCCGCCGAGGCTTCAAAGGCGAAATCATTCTGCCGTAGTCACGCCCGGCACGCAGCGGAGACGATGTGAATATCTTGTCAACCCTGGAACACGATCCAGACCTGGGAGAGAGGACGATCCTCTTCGGGGGCAGCGGGTTCCTCGGTCCCTACATCCTCGAAAACTACCCCAACATGATCTCGGTGGGGCGCCATGCCGCGCCCACACGCAACCGCCATGTTCACGTGGACAGCCTGGCCGATCTGCGTGCCCTCGACGATGTGGCATTCGACAAGGTGATCTTCATCATCGGGAACACGGACCACCACGCGATGGAGCGCGACGACATTCCGCCCGGCGAGCCGACAGCATTCGACTATCACGTCCAGCCCCTGGTCCAGGTCATGGAACAGCTCAAGGGGCGCCGGCTGAAGAAGTTCATCCACTTCTCCACGGTTCTGACCTATGACGAAACCAGGCTCGAGCTGCCCGTATCCGAACGCAGTCCGATCAACCCCTACAAGAACCGCTATGTGATGAGCAAGTATCTGGGCGAGGAACTCTGCAAGTTCTATCGCCAGTGGATGCCGATCATCAACGTACGCTTCTGCAACCTCTACGGGCCCACCCCTCTGGAGCGCTTCGACCTCATCCACGTTCTGACACGCAAGTTGTTGGCCAACGGACACGCCGAGGTCTGGAGCACGAAGCCGGCGCGCGACTTCATCTACGTGGAGGACGCTGCGCATGCGATTGCAAAGCTGCTCGATGCGGACTACGACGACACCCTCGTGCTGGGATCGGGGACGATGACGTCGGTCGAGCATGTGGTCGACGTGTTGCGTGACCTCTCCGGACTGCCGATCACCTCGCTGGACAAGCCGGTATCCGGTCCGGCACGGTTCCAGGCCGACATATCCACACTTCAGCGCATCACCGACTGGTCGCCCCGGGTCTCGATCGAGGAGGGCATTCGCCGCACCTTCGAGTTCGGGAAGGCACGCAAGGCCTCATGAGACTCGGCATCAACGGCTGGCGCTTGCGGACCAAGACCGGCGTTGCGCGCGTGCTTCTGAACGTGCTGCGCCACTGGGACCGCGATTTCGTCGCGGGCCGGTTCGACGAGATCACCGTCTACAGCCCGATCCCGCTGGATCCGCATTTGCCCTTGCCGCCGTTCATCGTGCGCAAGGTGATCCCACCCGACAACCGGATGCTGATCTGGGAGAACCTGCACCTGCCGAGGGCCGCGCGAGACGACGTTCTGCTGTGCCCGTCGTACAGCCGACCTCTGTTCACGCGCAGTCGAACCGTGTCGCTGATCTATGAGGCAACGCAGAAGCTCTTTCCGCAGTACTACCCCATGTCGGCGCGCTTCATTCACACGCCGCTGTACGGATGGAGCGCCAGGCATTCGACATTGGTGGTGACGAATACCGAGCAGGCGCGGACCGACATCATCTCGGCCTATCGCGCGCCGCCGCACAAGGTGCGCGTCGTTCCGCTCGCGCCTGCGGAGATTTTCCATACCCGCCATGACCCGCAGCGTCTGGCTGCCGTGCGCCGCCAGTATGCCGGTGGCGACGTTCCCTATTTCCTGTACGTCGGCAAGCTCACCGCCCGGCGAAACGTACCGAACCTCGTGGTGGCGTTGGCAGAGATGAAGCGGCACGCGTCGCTGCCGCACCGATTGATTGTTGTGGGACTCAACACAACCAATGTCGATCTGCCCGCGATCGCTTTGCAGCACGGCGTTTCGGACGACGTCAAGTACTACCCGTATGTCGCCGACGAAGACCTTGCGCTGCTCTATAGCGCTGCAGAGGCGTTCGTTCTGCCCTATTCCTACGAATCCGCGGCATCCCTGACCCTGCTCGAGGCGCAAGCCGCCGGGACACCCGTCATCACCGGCGATACGGTCGGGCTGCGCCAGGCGTCGGGGAACGCCGCCCTCTTCGTCGAGGATGTCGACGCAGCTTCACTCGCGCAAGCGATGTTGCGCCTTGCTCGGGACCAGCCACTGCGTGATGATCTTGCGGCGCGAGGGACGGAAAACGCGGCCCTGTGCTCGTGGCCGCAATGTTCTTCCGACATGCTGGACATCCTGCGCGAGGCTGCCACGGCGTGATGCCGCGACTCGGCCGTTTTGTCTTGATGGGATCAACGATGTTCGCGAATCGCAAGGTCTTGGTCACGGGGGGTGCCGGCTTCATTGGCTCGCACCTCGTCGAGCGCCTGGTGGCCGGCGGGGCCCGGGTGACCATCGCCGACATCGATGCGAACCTGGCGCTGGGAAACCTGCACGCTGTCCGGGATCGGATCACGTACAGCAAGCTCGACCTTGTCGTCGACGATGTCAGCGCGTTCATGGCGATGGAGCAGTACGACGTCGCGTTCCACTTGGCCGCGAGCGCCCACGTGGCAACGTCGGTCGACAACCCGAGGCGCGATTTCGAACGCAATGCGGTTGCCACGCTCAATCTGATGGAGGCAGTGCGAAAGGTTTCACCCGGCACCGCAGTGATATACACATCCTCGGCCGTGGTCTACCGCGGCGGAGGCTCCGAGTTGATTCGCGAGGACGATCCCACGGTTCCCGGATCGCCCTACGGCGTTAGCAAGTTGACGGCTGAGCGTTATGTGAACGTCTACGCCCGCATGTACGGATTGAAAACGGCGGTCCTTCGCCTCTTTTCGGTCTTCGGGCCCCGGTTGCGCAAGCAGATCGTCTATGACCTCATGTGCCGCCTGCGCGATGATCCTCAAACGCTGGTATTGCGCGGCACAGGCAAGGAGATGCGTGACTTCAGCTATGTCGAGAACGTTGTCGATGCGCTGTTGCTCGTAGCCCAAAGTGCTCCGATGGAAGGCGAGGCCTACAACGTTGCTTCCGGAGAGCCCATCGCGATTGGAGCGCTGGCGAGGCTCATTGCGACGTTGATGGGTCTCAGCCCTGAACTCCGGTTCAGCGGCGACACGACGTCGGGCGACACCTCCCACTGGTTCGCCGACACGGCACGACTGAAGAGCCTTGGACATGTGCCGGTCGTCGGACTGGCCGAAGGACTGAAGAGGACGTTGGAATGGTCGCTTTAGGAAAGTAAACAGAAGGGTTCATCATGGGAAAGCGCGCATTGATCACGGGCATCACGGGACAGGACGGTTCCTATCTCGCCGAGTTGCTCCTCGGCAAAGGGTACGAGGTCTATGGGCTGCGGCGTCGTTCGAGCAGCTTCAATACGGCACGCATCGATCATCTGCTGACCGACTTCAGGCACGACGCGTCCGCTCGCCTGTTCCTTGAATATGGTGACCTTGCGGACGCCACCAGCATGATCAAGCTGCTCTACAAGCTGGAGCCGGACGAGATCTACAACCTGGGCGCTCAAAGCCATGTGCACGTGAGCTTCGAGACGCCGGAGTACACCGGCGACGTCACTGCGCTGGGCACGACGCGCATCCTGGAAGCGATTCGCCAAACGCAGCTGAAGACGAAGTTCTACCAGGCATCCAGCAGCGAGATGTTCGGCTCGACTCCGCCTCCGCAGGACGAAAATACGAGGTTCCACCCACGCAGTCCGTACGCCGCCGCCAAGGTGTATGCATACCACATGACGGTGAACTATCGCGAGGCCTATGGCATTGCGGCCTGCAACGGCATCCTGTTCAACCACGAATCGCCCAGGCGGGGTGAAAACTTCGTCACGCGCAAGATCACACGTGCCGTGGCGCAAATCCACGCAGGCCACCAGGACAAACTCTTCCTGGGAAACCTGCACGCCCGTCGCGACTGGGGCTATGCGCCGGAATACGTCGAGGCCATGTGGTTGATGCTTCAGCAGGACGAGCCGCAGGATTTCGTCATCGCCACCGGCCGATCGAACAGCGTCCAGGACTTCGTGGAAGCAGCGTTCGAGGCGGCCGGCCTTGACTGGCGCAAGCACGTCGAGATTGACCCCAGATACATACGTCCCAGCGAAGTGGACGATCTTTTTGGCGATGCATCGCTGGCCAAGAAGAAGCTCGGATGGCAGGCAAAGACTTTCATGAAGGAACTCGCGGCACTGATGGTGGCTGCGGACATCAAGGCGATCGAAGGGCACAAGAATCGATGAGACGCGCTGCCTTGGACACCGCCGCGTCGAGCCACCCGCGCATGCAGACAGCGGTGTGAGCGTCAGCCACTCTCCGGGGCCGGTATGGCGAAACTTCGTCGTTTCATTGACCAGCGAAGTTCTTGGCCAGGCGGTTGCGTTCCTTGTCGGCATCTACCTGGCGCGCACACTGGGCCCCGCTGGTTTTGGCACCTGGGTGTTTGCTGCGTCCATCGTCCTCTATGCGGCCGTTCTCGTCGATGGCGGCACTGAACTCTGGGGTATGCGTGAGATCGGCTCGCATCCACAGCGCGTCAAGAAGACCGTACTGAGCGTCCTGAAGCTGCGACTGGCGTTTTGCCTGCTGAGCATCGCCGTCGTCGGCACGATGGCTGCGTTCCTCGATCCTGAACGGCGGCTTGCGCTCGTCTTCGGGCTCACATCGCTGGTGGCGCTGGTGCTCAGCACATCGTTCGCCCACCGTGGCTTGGAGTCGCTGTCGCCCGCCTTCGCCAACCTCGTCCAGCGATTGGCAATGCTCGCGCTGACCCTGTACTTCGTGCGCGAACCCGGCGACGCAGCGCAAGTGACCTTGTGGCAGGGCGTGAGCGAACTTGCCGCGGCCGTCTTCTTGCTGGCAGCGCTCGCACCGCGGCTGCGGGCCAGTTCGGCGAAACCCGATCCGGGTCACGGAACCGACGTGCTTCGCGCGGCGTGGCCCCTGGGCGCATCCCGCGCGCTGCGATCGCTGCCGACCGCATGTGCATCCGTGGTGCTGGGGCTCTCCTGGTCAAATGTCGACGTCGGCAACTACGGCGTGGCCGGGCGAATCAGCGGCTTGTTGCTCGTCGTTTCAGGGGTGTTCCACAACTCCACTTTCCCGGCCGTCGCGCGGGCTTGCATGTCGGGTGGCGAGGCCGAAGTCCGCGTGCTCGCTGCGACGTTCCGACTTCTTGCAATAGTGTTGACGCCACTGGCCATCGGGGGCGCGGTGCTGGCGCACCCACTGATACTGGCCATCTTCTCCGACCGATTCGCCCCTGCGGCCGTGCCACTGGCGATTCTGTTGGGTGCGTTCTACCTCATGGCGCTCAGCGACCTCGTGCGCCGGGTTCTGGTGGCCCGGCACCGACAGCGGCTCGATTTGATCCTGACGGCCGTCGCGACTGCCTTCTCCCTGTTTGCAATCGCGGGCCTCACGCCGTGGATAGGTGTCGTGGGCTCGGCCATGGCCATGCTTGCCGGTGAATTCGTGCTTCTGGCATTCTGCAAGCGGGCGCTCGATCGCAGCGGTGCGCGTGTTTCGTTGCTGCGAGCACTCGCGGCACCCGCCCTGGTCTCAGGGGTCATGGGCGCATGTGTGTTTGCGCTGCGACACGAGGCTCTGTGGGTCAGCGTGGCCGCCGGCACGGCGATCTATCTGGTGTACTTGTGGCTCATCCGGACGCGAATATTGAGCGACCTTCGCCAGCTGGAGTTCATGCCGAATGCCGCTGCCCGCGCCCCGGCGAGCGACGCCTAGCCGAGGCAACCCGTGCCTCGCGCAGCCCTTGCGCTTCAGCGGCCGGCGACGCTGCCGAACACCCGGTCGCGATGCCCGGGCAGCAGCGCGCGCGACAGGTCGGTCACGAAGCGCCGGTGCAGCCGATAGCCCGCTTCCGGATCGCGTTCGATCGATGACACGCGCATCAACATCCCGTCGCGAACCTCGCCGCGCAGGCTTGCCGACAATTGGCGCCAACGAAAGCTGTCGCTGTCGCTGACGATGGAGTCGCCGAGCACGATCCAGTACGTGACCGGTTCCGAGCGGCCGACCATCTTGGCATGCAGGCGCGTCACCGGCAACTTGCGCCCATCGAGGTCCAGCAAGCCGGCGTGTTTGCCATCGATGTGAAAGCCGCCTGCTTCGTAACAAACCTCCGGCCGATGCACCTGCAAGGCGGGTGATTGTTCGCTTCCATAAGCGGCGCACAGCATGATCCGTTCGCCGGACGGCCCTACATACGCGCGCTCCAAAACCTGGTCGTAGAAACCATAGAGCTTGCCTTGCACCTCGGGCGGTTGCACGAATGCCTGCTGAGTCTCGTCGGGCCGCCAGAGCGCAAACCCGCGCGGGAACACGGTCTCGAGCGAAAGCCTGGTTCGTCCGAGATCGGCGCGCCGCCGTGGTCGGGTCGCCTGCGCGGCCATCGCGGCTGCAGCCAGGCTGAGCGCAAACACCAGCGCCCGTCGGCGCTCCACGCGCACGCTCATTGCCGGTACCTCGGCGGCAGAAGCCATGTCAGTGCGCGGTCGGTCGACATGATCAGCAAGAGCGCAGCGAGAAACAGAACGATGCCCGCAAAGCCGTGGAAGAACCCGCGTCCGGCGTCATCGCCGAAGTGGTAGGTCACCAGCGCCAACGCGAGCACACGGATGACATTGGCGCAGAACGACACCGGAACGACCAGGATGGCCATCAAGGCATTGCGCTGCCATGAGCGGTAGCCTTTCAAGCTCACGTAAAGAAGGCCGAGCGCTTCGAGCGTGAACATGGTCTGCAAACCCGCGCATGCGGTGGCGACGAGCAGCTCGTACTGGCCCACCGTGACGACGACGCCCGATCTCCCGACCGGATAGCCCGCCCAGAACATCAGCTGCGTGCTCACCGCCGACACGGCCGCCTTCAGCGGCGCGGTGAGCGCGAGGATCAGCGAGAACGGCAGCGGCACGACGAACATCAGGAAGACGAGCGGGAACCACAAGAGCTTCAGCCCGGCCCAGCCGCGGTAGCTTGTGATGAGGGCGCCCAGCACGAAGACCTGCGAGACGAGCTCGGCGCGCAGGAACTGCTGGCCACGCCCGAACGTGTACAAGACCACCCCGGCCAGCAGCAGGCACAGCGCGGCGCGTTGATCGGCTGCAGGCGGCAAACTCACGAGCGCATGGCGTTGCCGATACAACAGCCAGGCGACGATCGCCACGACGGCCGCCTCATGGCCCTGCGCGTCCGCCGCCCAACGGCCGAACAGGAAGTCCCAGTAAGTCGGAAGGTAGGCCAGGGCCAATCCGCCGAATACCAGCGCCAGCGACACCCGATCGGGTCGCGCCGCCATGTCGCGCTCGACGCTGGTTCCCGACCCGGCGTTTGCGGACCCGATGCTCACCCGATGGGCCTCTTCATCAGGGGGTCGCCGCCGAGGCGCCCGAGGCCGGCGATTCGGCCGCTTGCGCGAACTTTCCCTTGTACTCGATCCGAGCGGCGTCGCGAGCAGCCTTCATGCCGACCTGCACCGCTTGACGTTTGCGCTCGTTGGTGAGGAAGGCCTGGATCGGACGTTGCGCGGCCTCGCGGCTCAAGGGAGCGGATTGCGATTCGAGCAGCGTCAATACCCGAGCGCCGCCCGACTGGGGCACCATCAGCGACTGGCCGTTTTTCAACTGCGAGAGCCGCTCCAGCAGCGCGAGCGGCACGTCTTCCGGAGACACCGAGAGTTGGCGCGTCGAAATGCGCCGACCAGCTTCGCGAAAGATCTCGGCGACGCGATTCGCGTCAGCTGCCGATTCCACCCGGGGCTGCAATGCCACCATCTGCTCGACCGAGCCTTCGACGCCGATCTCCTGGATGGTGTAGAAGCGGCGCTGGCTGAACAGGGCCGGTTGGCTCTCGTAGTAGCGATCGATTTCGTCGCTCGACGGGAGGCTGGCCCGCTCCGCCAGGCTGTCCTGGTAGGCCTTGACGAGCACTTCGCGTTTGGCAGCTTCCATGGCCTGAACAACACGCGGATCCTGATCCAGGCCAAGCGTGCGCGCCTGCTGCGCCATGAGCTCCTGGTCGATGAGGGTCTCCAGTGCGCGGCGCGCCAGCGCATCCGCCCGACCGGGGGGAGCCGGCGGCTGCCGCTGCACCAGGTGCTCCAGCTGACGCAGCGAAACCTCCTTGTCGTTGACCTTGGCCGCGACTTGCGTGGCGTCGCCGCCCGCTTGGTCACACCCGGCCAGAGCAACAGCCAGCAGCATGCCGAACAAAACGCCCAGGCCGGATGGTCGCCGGAGTTGGACGGAGGTCGGTTTACAAGGATGAGGCATGGCGAGCGCTACCGCGTTCAAATGCCGGCCGCGGATGCAGCGCGCAGCCGATCTTGTCGATCATGTCATGCTCTTGCCGCCGCCGAATCCCGGTCGGGTCATCGAACCGGCATGAACGTGGCAAAGTGCCTGCAGTGCCGCCGTCGCGCCAGGCGGAACCCCGATTGTTTACGACTTGCGTCGGTTGCTCCACGCAACGACGCCGAAGCCGAGGGCCAGCATCGCCAGGGTTTCGGGCTCCGGCACGGGTGACGCGATGCGCGGCGCGCTGGTCACCAGGACGCCCTGATAGCCGACCCCGAAGTCGACCAACCCAGGGCCGGCCCGCGTGACCTTTCCGGACAGCGCCAGCACGTAGTTCCCCGACAACAACCCGTTGAACGTGAAAACGTCCGGCGTCAGGTCGACCACGTCGCTGACGAGATTGCCCCCAGACAGCGTGACAGACTTGAGGTCGATGTTGAGTCGGCTCGACCAGTCCCACTCCAGCGTCAAGCCGAGCGCATCGGACGGCGAATTCAGTTTGAAGGAGAAGCAATCGTTGAACGACTGTGCCCTCCAGAATTGATTGCCGAACAGCGCGATCGAGGAGGGCGACAAGGTTCCGAGCGAGAAGGTGCTGGTGCAGTTGGACCCAGCCATCACCGGGGCATTCGCCAACGCTATCAGCGCAAAGACAATGGGCTTGACGCGCATCTCGCCTCCCGGTGCGGCAGTTGTGGAACCTCGTGACAGAATGTGCCACAGACCGCGCTGATTTGGTCCAGTCGATACCCCCTGAATACGGGGGGAGGATTACCAGGGGAGGCACCCGGGACTCCGCCCATGGACTCGGAATGAAGCCCCTCGCGCTGGAGCGCCCTCTTCCCCCATGTCGATTCATTTCACGGTACCGCCGCGCTTCAAACTCTGGCTGAAGGCCAGGTTTTTCGAGGCTCAACTCGTCTTCGTCCGGGCGCTGCGCTCCTACGACGCGGACCGCCTGCTCGTCGCCCTGCGATCGTTGGGCGTGCGTGACGGAGACAACGTGATGCTTCACGCCGCCTTCGGACGACAGCACGGTTTTCGCGGAACTGTCGAGCAGCTGACCAACGTCTTCATCGACGCTGTCGGATCCGAGGGGAACCTGCTGATGGTCTCGCTTCCGTACCGTTCGTCCTCGCTGCAGTACCTGCGCGCATTGAAACGATTCGACGTGCGCAAGACACCGTCGATGATGGGTCTGGTCTCCGAGTTTTTCCGGCGCCGCGAGGACGTCTTGCGCAGCCTGCACCCGACTCACCCGGTGCTCGTGCGCGGCCCGAGGGCGGACTGGTTCGTCGCCGAGCACCCGTCGTGCCTGTACCCCTGCGGTCCCGGGACGCCGTTCGACAGGCTCGCGTCGGTCGATGGCAAGGTGCTGTTCTTCAACGTGGCGTTCGACAACTACACCTTCTTCCACTACCTGGAGCACATGGTTGCGCCGGAGCTGCCGTTCTCGCTCTACACCGAGGCGCCGTTCGAGGTGCCGGTCGTCGACCGCGACGGCGCCGCGCGCACGGTCATGACCTACGCCTTTGCGGAGGAAGCGATTCGGCGCCGCCGCTTCCCCGTTTTCGAGCAGGCGCTGCGCGAGCGCGGCCTGATCCAGGAGCGGCGCGTGGGCAACAGCCGCATCCTCGCGGTGCGGGTGCGCGACACGGTCGACTGCGTGCGCGAGATGGCGCGGCGCGGCGAGTACTTTTACGACCTGGAAGCGCCGAAGCCGGGCTGACGCTTTCGGTTCCGCCATCGGCTTGCACTATCCTATAGCCACTGCTCAACCCACACCCGGCCGAATGCATGCCTGACAAGCGCTCGTTTCTCGACTTCGACGGCCGATGGGTCGTCGTCACCGGCGCCTCCTCGGGGCTTGGGCGGGCCGTGGCCGAAGAGCTCGCGCGCAACGGCGCGCGCCTGATACTCGTCGGCCGCGACGCCGCGCGGCTTGCCGAAACGGCCGCGGCGGTCGGCGACACCGAGCACCGCGTGCTGACGCTGGATCTGGCGCAACACGATCGCATCGCGCCCGAGATCGCCCGGTTGCGCCAGGAAGTCGGCCCCTTGTACGGCCTGTGCCACGCCGCCGGTGTCGTCGCGACACGGCCGCTGGCCGCTACCACGGTCGATCTGGTGCGCAGCCAGCTCGACATCAACCTGCTCGCCGGCATCGAGCTGGCGCGCGCGGTGAGCCGGCGCGACACGATGATGCCCGAGGGCGGCAGCCTGCTGTTCGTCTCGTCGATCTATGGCCGCGTCGGCATGCCGGGGCAGATCGGCTACTGCGCGACCAAGGGCGCGGTCGCGGCCGCGGTGCGCGCTCTCGCGATCGAGCTGGCGCGGCGCCAGATCCGCGTCAACTGCGTGTCGCCGGGCCTTGTTCTCACGGCGATGACGCAGCAGGCACTGAGCCTTCTTTCCGCCGACCAGGTCGACAAGCTCAAGGCAGCCCATCCGCTGGGCCCGGGCCAGCCGCAGGACGTCGCGCGTGCCGCGGTGTTCCTGCTCGCGCCCGGCACACGATGGATCACCGGCGCCGACCTTGCGGTCGACGGTGGGTTCATCGCCCAGTAACCACACCCCAAGCCAACCCCACCGCCCCCCAATGAAAATAGCCGACGCGCTGAGCTGGCTGTCCGAAGTCTTCGAGGAGGCACCCGGCCGCATCGGCGCCGCCACGCTGCGCAAAGACATCCCGGGCTGGGATTCGCTCGGCACCTTGTCGCTGATTGCCGCACTCGACGAACGCTTCGACATCCACCTGTCCGAGCAGGAGATCGAGGGCATGCAAAGCGTCGGCGACGTGCTCGAGATCCTGCGCCGCAACAGCGCCCTCGAAGACGCGTAGGCGCGCGCGGACCTGCACCCGATGCGATTCATTCTGGTCGACCGGATCGTTGCCCTGGAGCCCGGCCAGAGCATCGTCGCGACCCGCCGCATCGCGCCCGACGAAGACTACTTTCGCGACCACTTTCCCGGCTTTCCGGTCGTCCCCGGCGTGCTGCTTACCGAGATGATGGCGCAGGCCGCTGGCAAATGCCTGGACGCCGAACGGCGCCCGCGCGGCAAGGCGATGTTGGCGAAGATCCTGTCGGCGAGTTTTCGCCAGTGGGTGCGCCCCGGCGACGAGGTGCAGCTGCACGCAAGCATCTCGGCCAACGACGAGCGCTTCGCCACCGCCGAGTGCAAGGCCGAGGTCGACGGCCACCCTGCCGCGCAGGCCAAGCTGTTCTTCTCGTTCCTGCCGGCCGAACAGTTCGCCGCGGATCTTCGGGACGCGGTGCTCGAAAACTTCCTGGCCGAGCGCCAACCATGAACAACGACCTCTTCGGCCTCGCCGGAAGCCTGGTGCTCGTCACCGGCGGCACCCGCGGCATCGGGCGCGCGACATCGCTGCGTCTCGCGCGTGCCGGTGCGACCGTCGTCGCCAACTACGGCCACAACGACGCGGCCGCCGAATCGCTGCGCGCCGAAGCCGCTCAAGAGGGCCTCGCGCTCGAAGTCCTGCGCGCCGACCTGACCCTGCCCAAGGGCCTGGCCGCGGTGCAGGAGCGCATGCAGCAAAACAACGGCGCAGTCGTTTCGCTGATTCACTGCGCAGCCACCGGTGTGCACCGGCCCTTCGATGCACTGACGACCCGGCACTGGGACTGGACAATGGGGCTCAACGTGCGCGCCTTCTTCGAGCTGGTGCATGGCCTGCTGCCGCTGCTGGGCGACGGCTCGGCGGTGGTCGCGCTGTCGTCCGCCGGCGCGGTGCGTGCGGTGCCGGCGTACGCGGCGATCGGCAGCTCCAAAGGCGCGCTTGAAGCCCTCGCGCGCCACCTCGCGGCCGAGCTCGCGCCACGTGGCATTCGGGTCAACATCCTCTCGCCCGGCAGCGTCGAAACCTCGGCCTGGGACGCGTTTCCCGACAAGGCACAGCGCCTGGCCGACGCCGCGCAGCGCGCGCCGCTGCAGCGCCTCGTCAGCGTCGACGAGGTCGCCTGCGCGGCGCAGTTCCTGTGCAGCGCGGCGTCGCGCGGCATCGTCGGCCACACCCTCGTCATCGACGGCGGCGCACGCATCGCGGAGTAGCACGCCCATGAGACACCCTGTGTCAACCTCTTTGTTGCGGGCCGAGCGCCGGGCCGCTCCCAAGCCGGCCCGCGCCGGCCGCGAGACGCGGCCGGCGTTCGTGCCGTCCAAGTCCGCGCAGGCGGACTTGGAGCCGCGGCACTCACTCCCCTCGGGGGAGCGGAGGCGGACCAGCATTCCCCAACTGCTTGGGGAATGCCCGCCGGAGCGCCATCCGGCCTGCAAGCCGGATGGCCGGCCGATGTACTCATCGGACGTGGGGTCGTCATGAGCAAAACCAGCATCGAAGGGTTCCGCATCGCAGGGGTCGCCACCTGCGTTCCGCCACGTGTCGTCAACAACCTCGACGAAGGCCTGGGCTTCGACCCGGAGGAGGTGCGCAAGGTGGTGGCGATGGCCGGGGTGCGCGAGCGGCCGGTGGTCGACGGTGGCGTGACCTCGGCCGACCTGAGCTTCGAAGCCGCCGAGCGCCTGCTGGATCAACTGGGCTGGGAGCGCAACACCGTCAGCGGCCTGATCTTCGTCACCCAGACGCCCGACTACTGGCTGCCGTCGACCGCTTGTGTGCTGCATCAGTGGCTGGGCTTGCCCGACGACTGCGCGGCCTTCGACCTGGGGCTGGGCTGCTCGGGTTATCCATACGGCCTGTACCTCGCGGCCAGCATGCTGCGCGCCGGCGGCCATCGGCGCATCCTGATGCTGCACGGCGAGACGCCGAGCCGCTTCGTCAGCCCCGACGACCAGGCGACTTCGCTGCTGTTCAGCGATGCCGGCTCGGCGACCGCGCTCGAGCTCGACGATTCCGGCGGCGCCGGACACTTCTGCCTGCACACCGACGGCAGCGGGCACGGCGGCCTGATCATTCGCGGCGGCGGTTTCCGCGACCCGCACCCCACCGACCCGCGCGACATGTTCGTGCGGATGGACGGCGCCGGGATCTTCAACTTCACGATCAAGCGGGTGCCGCCGCTGATCCGCGATGCGCTGGCGCTGTCCGGGCGCTCGGTCGAGCAGATCGACGCGTTCGTGTTCCACCAGTCGAACCGATTCATCATGAAGCACCTGATGAAAAAGTGCGGCCTGCCCGAAGCGCGCGTGCCGGTGACGCTCGAGGACATGGGCAATTGCGGCGGGCCGTCGGTGGCCGTGGCGATGACACGCTCGCTGCCGGCCGAACGGCAGTCGCCGCTCGCGCTGATGCTGCTCGGCTACGGGGTCGGGCTGTCCTGGGGCGCGGCGGTCGTCAAACTCGACCCGCAGGCCGCGCTGCTGCACGGCACCTACCGCGGCGACATCCAGCGACGCGGGGTGGCGACTGGCGCGACCGCCTGAGATGTGCGGCATCGCGGGCCTGTGGAGCCTCGACCCCGCGTCGGCGCCGCGCTCGCATGAGATCGAGAAGATGGTCGCGGCGCTGCATCACCGCGGCCCCGACGGCCGCGGCCAGCGCATTGACGGGCCGATCGGCCTCGGCCATGCACGCCTGAGCATCATCGACCTCACGCTCGGCGCCCAGCCGATGCCCAACGAGGACCGCAGCATCTGGGTCGTCTTCAACGGCGAGATCTTCAACTACCTCGAGTTGCGTCAGACGCTCAAGCAGCAGGGCCACCGCTTCGACACCGAGTCCGACACCGAGGTGCTGGTCCACCTGTACGAGCAGCATGGCGACGACTTCGTCGACCACCTGAACGGCCAGTTCGCGATCGCGTTGTGGGACGGGCGGCGACAGCGCCTCGTGCTGGCGCGCGACCGGGTCGGCATGCGGCCGCTGTTCTACACCTGGGTGCGCGGGCGCCTCGCCTTCGCGTCCGAGGTCAAGGCGCTGTTCACGCTGCCCGAAGTGCCGCGCCGCTTCGACCCGCACGCGATCGCGTCGACCTTCAGCTACTGGTCGGTGCTGGCTCCGGGCAGCGTGTTCGAAGGCATCTCTTCGCTGCCGCCCGGCCATCTGATGAGCGTCGACGCCGCAGGCACGGTGCAGCTGCGCCGCTACTGGGACTGGAACTTCGATGCCCGCAGCGACGCATCGGCGGCATCCGACGACAGCCTCGCCGAGGAGCTGCGCGCGCTGCTGATCGACGCGGTGCGCCTGCAGCTGCGCGCCGACGTGCCGGTGGGCGCCTATCTGTCGGGCGGGCTCGACTCGTCGATCATCACCACCATCATCCGCAATCACACGTCGAATCCGCTGCGCAGCTTTTCGCTGACCTTCGACGACCCGGAGTTCGACGAAAGCGCGCACCAGCGTGCGCTGGTCGAGCACCTGCACACGCAGCACTCGTCGGTGCGTGTCGGCCGGCCCGACATTGCCGCCGCGTTTGCGCGCACGGTCTGGCATGCCGAGGCGCCGGTGGTTCGCACCGCGCCGGCGCCGATGATGCTGCTGGCCGACAGCGTGCGCGACGCCGGCTACAAGGTCGTGCTGACCGGCGAAGGCGCCGACGAGGCGTTCGGCGGCTACGACCTGTTCAAGGAAGCGAGCATCCGCCGCTTCGTCGCGCGCTCGCCGGGGTCGCGCTGGCGCAGCCATCTGCTGGGCCGGCTCTACCCCTACCTCGCCAACTCGCCGACCGCTGGGCCGGCGTTCGCGCGCCAGTTCTTTGCAACCGGGCTCGACGAGGTCGACGCGCCCTGGTTCGCGCACATGACACGCCTGGCCACGACGCGGCGCATGTTCCAGTTCTTCCGCGACGACTGGCGAGCGCGCCTGCTCGAGTGGGACCCGCATGCGGCGCTCGCGGCGACGCTGCCGGCCGGGTTCAGCCGCTGGCAGCCGCTCGAACGCGACCAGTACGTCGAGGCCCACACGCTGATGTCGGGCTACCTGCTGTCCTCGCAAGGCGACCGGATGGCGATGGCCGCATCGGTCGAGGCGCGTTACCCGTTCCTCGACCACCGGGTGATCGAATTTGCGTGCCGCCTGCCGCCGCGGCTCAAGCTGCGTGGCCTGCACGAAAAGCGCTTGCTCAAGCAGTCGATGGCGGCCGAGCTGCCGGGCTCGATCACACGCCGCAGCAAGCAGCCCTACCGCGCGCCGGACAGCGCCTGCTTCTTTGCCGATGGCCGGCCGCTGCCCTGGGTCGCCGAGCTGCTGAGCGCGGCGCGCCTCGACGCGGCCGGAATGTTCGACCCGCTCGCCGTCGGCCGACTGGTCGAGAAGTGCCGAGCCGGCCGCGCGATCGGCTTCGGCGACAACATCGCCTTCGTCGGCGTGCTGTCGACGATGTTGCTGCACGAGCAGTTCGTGCGGCCGACCGCCGGACCGGTCGCTCCGAACTGAGTCGCATGCTGCTGCACCACAACTTCGAGCTCGCTGCACGGCGCCTGCCCGACAAGCTGGCACTGGTCAGCGGCACGCAGCGCCTGAGCTACCGCGAGCTGCAGCAACAGGTGCACACGCTGGCGCAGACCTTGCGCAGCGACGGCGTGGTCGCGTCGGACCGGGTGCTGGTGCTGCTCGAGAACAGCGTCGAATTCGCGGTCGCGCTGCACGCGGTGCTGGCGCTGGGCGCCACTTTCGTGCCGGTGAGCCCGATGGCCAAGCCCGACAAGCTGCGCTTCATCGCGGCCGACGCGCAAGCGCGCGCCTTGCTCACGCATGCCCAACTGGCCACGACCTGGACGCCGCTGATCGAGCAGGCTGCAGGCGCGATCGTGTGCCGCGTGGCGGGGGACCTCGCCAAGCTGGCGCCGCGGCCGCAGGTGCGCGCCTGGCCGTCGGCCGAGACGTCCGCCGAGACCATCGATGCCACCTGCACGGAGGAAGACCTGGCCGCGCTGATCTACACCTCGGGCACGACCGGCGTTCCCAAAGGCGTGATGCTGAGCCACCGCAACCTGGTGAGCGCCCGCGCTTCGGTACAGGCCTACATGGGGATGCGCGAAGACGACGTGATTGGCCTCGCGCTGCCCGCGGCGTTCAGCTACGGCCTGTCCAACCTGCTGCTCGGCCTCGGCCTCGGCGCCACCGTGGTGCTTGACCGCTGGGCTGCGTTTCCGGTCAAGCTGCTGGAAACGCTGCAGCGCGAACGGGTCACGGTCTTCCCGGGCGTGCCGACACTGTTCGGCGCGGTGCTCGAACTGCAGAACCTGGCGCGCTTCGACCTCAGCGCGATCCGTCTCATCACGAATGCGGCCGCCGCCTTGCCCGAGCAGCATCTGCATCGATTGCGGGCTGCTTTCCCGAAGGCAAGCGTGTTCTCCATGTACGGCCTGACCGAATGCGTGCGTGCGAGCTACCTGCCGCCCGAGCAGCTCGACGAGCACCCCGGCAGCGTCGGCCGCGGCATGCCCCATCAGGAGCACTGGCTGGTCGACGACGAGGGGCTGCGCCTGCCCGACGGCTCGACCGGCGAGCTGGTGCTTCGCGGCCCGCATGTGATGCGCGGCTACTGGAATCGCCCGGCTGAAACCGCCGAGCGGCTCAGACCTGGCCCGCTCGCCGGCGAGCACGTGCTGCACACCGGCGACCTGTTTCGCAGCGACGCGCAGGGCTGGCTCTACTTCGTCGCGCGGCGCGACGACATCATCAAGAGCCGCGGCGAGAAGGTCGCGCCGCGCGAGGTCGAGAACGTCATCCACGAGCTCGACGCGGTGACCGCTTGCGCGGTGGTGGGGGTTGCCGACCCGGCGCTGGGCGAGGCCGTCAAGGCGTATGTCACACTGCGGCCCGGTTCGGCTGTGGTGCCGCGCGACATCGTCAAACATTGCCTGGCCCGCCTGGAGAGCTACATGGTGCCGAAGTGGGTCGAGATCGTCGACGAACTTCCGCGCACCGAATCCGGCAAGATCCGCCATGCGAGTCTGCGTTGAAGACGAATTCGGGACAGGGACAAGAGCGATGGACGACGTGAAGGCCGGCATCCGGCGCTACATCGAAGACAACTTCATCATGGGCGCGCGCCAGGTCGCGCTCGGCGATGCGGACTCGTTCCTCGAACACCATGTGCTCGATTCGACCGGCTTCCTCGAGTTGATCGCCTACCTGGAGCAGGCCCACGGCATCAAGGTCGAAGACGACGAGATGCTGCCGGAGAACCTGGACAGCCTGGACAACGTGGCGCAGTTCCTGGCGCGCAAGCGCGCCGCGTGACGGTTTCGAAGGCCGCGTGATGCCATCCGCCGTGACCGCGCAGGTGCTCGCTCTCGATTGCGCGGCCGAGGCCGATCGCATCGCCGCCTGGGCGCTCGACACGCTCGCCAACCGGCTGCATCGGCGCGGCCTGGTGGTGGCGATCTCGGGCGGCATCGACAGCTCGGTTTGTGCGGCACTCGCGGTGCGCGCCGTCGGCGCGGCGAAGGTCTTCGCGCTGCTGCTGCCCGAGCGCGAATCGAGTGCCGCAAGCACCGAGCGCGCACTGCAGCTTGCCACGCACCTGGGCATCGCACACGAGGTGTTCGACATCAGCGCCGCGCTCGAGTCGCTCGGCTGCTATCGACGGCGAGACGAAGCGATCCGCAAGCTGTTCCCCGATTTCGGCGCCGGCTGGAAGAGCAAGATCGTGATCGCCGGCGGGACCGAAGGCGGCATCAACTTCTTCAAGCTGGTGGTCGCCGCGCCGGATGGTCGGACGCACACGGAACGTCTGCCGCTGCGCGAATACCTGCAGATCGTGGCCGCGACGAACTTCAAGCAGCGCCTGCGCAAGACGCTCGACTACTTCCACGCCGACCGGCTGAACTACGCCGTCGTTGGCACGCCGAACCGGCTCGAGTACGACCAGGGCTTCTTCGTCAAGCTGGGCGACGGCGCGGCCGACCTGAAGCCGATTGCGCATCTGTACAAGACCCAGGTCTATGCGATGGCACGCTGGCTTGGCCTGCCGGCCGAGATCTGCGCGGCGCAGCCCACGACCGACACCTACACGCTGCCGCAGGGCCAGGACGAGTTCTATTTCGCGCTGCCCTACGCGCAGATGGACCTGGCGCTGTGGTCGCTCGAGCACGGCGTGCCGGCCGTCGAGCTGGCGAGCGCGCTCGGTGCCGGCGAAGCGCAGGCGCAACGCGTCTATGCCGATATCGAGGCCAAGCGGCGCGCGGCGCGCTACCTGCATGCGGGCGCCTTTACCATAGTCCCGGTCGGGCCGGGGCAGGCCTGATGTTCAAGCAACTTCAAATGGAACGAATGAAGCAAGCCCTCTGGTGGCGCATCGGCGAAGTCCGCGATCAGCTGCTGTTGCCCGCCGAGGCCAGCGCGGAGCGGCGGCGTGACCGCGCCGGCTTGCCCGCCCACGACCCGGGTTCCGGGCCGGTCCTGTCGGCACTGATGGATTGGCTGAGTTGCGCCCAGGACCAATCACTGAGCCGCGACGGCGGCGTGGCGCGCGACTACAGCCTGATCCACGGCTGGGCCTCGTCGTACCCCGAGACCACGGGCTACATCCTTCCGACGTTTCTGGACTACGCCGAGTTCAGCGGGCGGCCCGAAATGCGCGAGCGCGCCAGGCGAATGGCCGACTGGCTGGTGCGGATCCAGCTTCCGGGCGGAGGATTTCAAGGCGGCAAGATCGACGCGACGCCGCGTGTCCCCGTGACCTTCAACACCGGCCAGATCCTGCTCGGCCTGGTGGCCGCCGAAACCGCGTTCGGCGGCTACCGCGAAGCGCTGCACCGGGCCGCCGACTGGCTGGTCGAAACCCAGGACAGCGATGGTTGCTGGCGCAAGCACCCGACGCCCTTTGCCGCCCCGGGCGAGAAGGAATACGAGACCCACGTGGCCTGGGGATTGTTCGAGGCGGCGCGCATCGAACCGCAGCGCGGCTACGGCGACGCCGGGCTGGCCAATGTTCGCTGGGCGCTGGAGTCGCAGGCGGCCAACGGCTGGTTCTCGAAGTGCTGCCTGGACCAGCCCGCCAGACCGCTGACACACACCCTGGCCTACGCGCTGCGCGGCGTGATCGAAGCCTATCGCTTCAGCGAGGATCGCCCGTTCCTCGACGCCGCGCGCCGCACCGCAGACGGCTTGCTGTCGACCCTGGGAAGCGACGGCACCCTGCCGGGCCAGATGCTGCCGGACTGGTCGCCCGCTGTCGACTGGGTCTGCCTGACCGGCACGGCCCAGGTCGCCCATTGCTGGCTGCTGTTGTCGCAGCTCACCGGTGAAGCGCGCTATGCACAGGCTGCCGCCAAGGCGAACCAGTTCGTGCGGCGCGCGGTCCGGATCGACGGGCCGCCGCAGGTCCGCGGCGGGGTCAAGGGCTCGTTCCCGGTGAATGGCGACTACGGCAAGTACGAGTATCTGAGCTGGGCCGCGAAATTCCTGGCCGACAGCCTGATGCTCGAGATGCGGCTCGCCCCCGCCGCCTCGGCGAGCTACGGGTGAGCTTGCCCGGGGCAGGCCGCGATGTTCTCGAACGCGCCATAGGCCGGCCGCGCCGGTCGCGGCACCCCGCACAGGTCGGCTGAGACTGGGTCGCCAGCGGCACGCCGCGGCGCAGCGCCGCGCCAGGCCAGGTCGAGCGTGCCGGCATCGCGGTAGAGCTCGCGCAGCGGGTGCGATCCGAGGTACAGCCGTGCCAGCGAGGTCTGCAGGTTGTCGCTGGCATGCAGCGCGCCGTCGTCGCGGCTGCGAATCGGGCCGTCGACCAAATTGCCTTCGACTTCGGCGTTGCTCTGGGCAAAACGCACCGAGATTCCACCGGTGTCGATCAAGGTGTTGTGGACGATCCGGCTCGCGGCCGCGCGGTTCAGATGGATGCCGTCGTCCGAACACGCGGCGATGAGGTTCGAGTCGACGACACCGCGTTCCTGCTCGGTGATGCAGCGCCCGTCGCGGCAATAGGAGGCAGCGGTGCCGCCGCCGCCCAGCGACAGTCCGACATGCTGCCCCGACGCTCCGCGCAACGTCGATTCGCACACCACGACATTGCGTTCGAAGCGGTTGTCGCTGCCGCCGCCTTTGGCGTAGGCGCCGAAGCTGACGGCGCCGGGCCGCCGCTTCGCAAAGTCGCTGATCAGGTTGCCGCGCACGACCCAGTGGCTCGCCGCCACGAGGTCGATGAGCACGACCGGCTGGTCGGTGTCCCGGGCGCTCGTGTTGCTCAGGCGGTTGCCTTCGATCAATCCGTGGTCGGGCATGCGCCCGTCGCTGCCGTTGATCTTGAAGTGCGAATTGAAGTCGACGATCGTGTTGTTGCGTGCCACGAAGTGGGCCGCTCCCGCGACGACGTGGAAGGCATGCTCGCAGTCCGAATGATCCCGGCAGGCGCCGCGAATGGTCAGGTTCTCGAAGCTCCACCAGGGCGCGGACACGAGGAAGCCTTCGCTGATGTCGAAGACCAGGACGACGCTGCCGGCACGCTCGGGGCGCACGCTGATGCCGGCGTCCTTGGTGCCCGGCTGGCGCACCTCGAGGGTCGGGCCGTCGAATCGATAGGTGCCGGGTGCGAAGGTGATGGCGTCGCCCGGCCGGGCGTGTGCGATGGCGCGGCGTGCCTGCTCGGACGACGCGACCCAAACGACGCGGCTGCGCGAATCGGCCGCGCGGGGTGCCGAAGCCATGTCGGTGACCGCGGGCAGCGGCAGCGCCAAGGGCGCAGCGGGCCGGACATCGCCGCGATCCAATGCGACAAGCGTGCGTGCCAGCCGGCGCCCGACATCCACAACCAGGCGATGGTGGCCGGACAGACGGCGCTCCACATAGGGCCCAAGCAGCCGCGGTGGCGTGTCGACAAGGCAGATCGCGAGACCGAGCAGCACAGCGCTCGCGCCGACCAGCCCCAGCGAGGCGGCCAGAATTCGATTCATCGTGATTCGACCTCGAGCGAGAAGAACACCAGCAGGAAGAACAGGAATGCGACGCGCGGAACATCGAGAAAGCTGCTGACGAGGCCGAGCAGCAAAGCCCCGCACAGCGCGGCCGCGAGACAAGGGCCGATCGCTGCGGCGGCGCCGCGCCGCGCGATCAGGCGTCGCAGCGCAAGCGCAGTCAATCCGACGACAAGCGCCAGGCCGAACACTCCGCGTTCGATGAGGAGCTCAAGGTAGAGGTTGTCGATGTGCCAGGGCAGGTAGTACTGCTGCGCGAGCGGAAACCAATGTCCCAGATCGTCCGCGAAGTCGGGGTTCGCAAGCAGTTGTGCAGCGGCTGCACGCAGTCCGACGCGGCGAAACTCGGCCGCAGTGCCCGCGTTGAGCAGCGCGATCGAGAAGACACCGGTGCCCGCCGGCAGGCCCGGCCCTTCCAGCGGCAGCACCAGGTGTTGCCACGCCTCGGGCTGCACGCGGATCCGGCCGCGCTGGCATCGTGCTTCATACAGCAAGTGCATGTCGCACACGCCGAGGCGCAAGTCAGTCGGATGTTCGACCCGGACGTCGAGCTCGACGACGAATGTCGCGCCGGCCGGCACCGCCACGCGTTGCGTCAGCTCGAACAGGCCTGCGAGCGCCTGCGACGTGGCGGGTCCAAACAGTTTGACGGCATGAACCCCGTTCTCCGCAACCAGCTCGGTCCGGCCGGAAAGCTCACCGGCGGCCCCGCCAGCGGCATAGCGGGACGGCAATCGGCCCAGGCCGGCGCCAAGAACCCAATCGGCGGGGCCGCGCAAGAGGCCGACCCCGTGGCGCCAATGCGCCAGGCGGCCGCCGAAGTCCCGCTCGCTGGCCGCGAACCGGGCCAGCATATACGGGCCGACGACGGCGATCGCCTCGAGTGCCAGCACCAGCGCGAGCCCCCAACCGGCAGCGCGGCGCCAACCCGGCCGCCCACCGGCGCGCAGGCGCAGCATGCCGAACAGCAGCAGCGATGCGGCCAGCGCCGCATAGACGCCACGCGAGAAGGTCGTGAGACAGGCGTACTCGGCGAGCACGGCGAGCGCCGCAGCGCCGGCCCAGCGCAGCGGGGACCTCGCCGACACCACGGCCCAGGCCACGAACGGCGTCGCCACGACGAGGTAGGCGTCGATCGCGGCGCCGCCGACGTGCATCTCCCAGAACAAGGCCACGGTCCGATAGCGCTGCGTAAAGTCGAACAGGCCCGGATACGCCGCCCGCTCCCAAAGAACCGCCAGCACCACGACACCCAGGCCGGCCAGCATGCCGGTCGCGAACCGGTGCACGGCATCGCTCGTCGAAAGCCGAAGCTCGCGCCGCAGCAGCGGCAGGAAGAGCAGCGCATACAGCGCGCTCTTGCCCACCCGCAGGCTGTTCAGCGGATCGGCGTAGCCCTGAAACCATCCGAATGACCATCCCGCGTCCGCGAAACCCCGGAACAGGCCGACCAGGCTGGCGGCGGCGAACAGCGTGACCAGGGCCGCCGCGGTCAGGCCGGGACGCCGCGCTGTCTGCGCCGCCGAGGCCATCGGCGGCCCGATGGCCTCGCGTGCCATGGCAGCGTACCCGCCCACCAGCGTAGCGATCAGCATCAGATCGAATTCGTCGAAGATCAGCCACCCGGTCCAGGGTGAGAAGTTCAGCGCCGGCAAGCCGGCGGGCAGCACGAACAGCCACCAGCCCGGGCGCCAGAACGCCACGCCAGCGCCGAGGCACAAGCCGGCGAGCGCGGCCGTCGGTGACAGCGGGTGCTGCGCGGCCACGCCGACGCCCGCCGCCAACGCGGCGCACGCCAACAGTGCCCACACGGGCTGGACGCCACGAAACATCGTGCTTGGCATACTCCGACTCCATGCTGAGAGCGCAATCGTCGCATTCCGCGTCGCTGGCCAGCGGCGAGCACGGCATCCGTTGCCGTTGCGCGCAGCGTTCAAACCCCTCGGCCTGATCCGGCCAGCGCAGAGAAACGCCGATGTACGAATCGCGTTTTGGCATCACGGCCCCGCCGTTTCAGCTCAGCCCCGATCCGAGCTTCTACTTCGACAGCCGCGGCCATCATGCGGCACTCGCCGAGCTGCGGCGCGGGCTGGCCGAAGAGTCCGGGTTCATCGTCGTCAGCGGCGAGGTGGGCGCCGGCAAGACCACGCTGGTGCGGACCCTGCTGGCCGAGTCGGACCCGCAGCTGATGGTGGTGGCGCAGCTCGTCAGCACCCAACTCGATGCCGACGAGCTGTTGCGGGCAGTCCTGATCGCTTTCGGCGCCAAGGCACGCAGCGGCAGCCGCGAAGAACTCAGCGCGGCGTTTCATCGATTTCTCGCCAAGCTCTACAAGGACGTCCGGCGCGCCGTGCTGATCGTCGACGAGGCCCAGAATCTGCGGCCCGACGCATTCGACGAATTGCTGTTGCTCGCGGGCTCCACGACACGGCTGCGTGCGCCGTTTCAAGTCTGCCTCGTCGGGCAACCCGAACTGCGCGGCATGCTCGAGTCGAACGAGCTGCGGCATTTGCGGCGCCTGACCAGCGTGACATGCCACCTCGGGCCGATCGATCGCTCGGAGACCGGCGCCTACATCGAGCATCGCCTGCACAAGGTGGGCTGGAGCGGGGTCCCGAGCTTCGCGCCGGGGGCGTTCGACGAGATCTTCGATTGCACCAAGGGCATCCCGCGCCGGATCAACGCGCTGTGCAACCGCCTGCTGATGTCGATGTTCCTGAATTCGCAGACCGAGATTGTGGCCGCGGCGGTCGCGCAGGCGGCCCGCGATCTTGTTGCCGAAATCGGCGAGCCCGCGGCGCTGCCGCCGGCGGCGGCAACCGCCCCGATTCCGGTCCTCTTCGACGAAGTGCAGCCGGAGTTTCCGGCGGCCATCGATCCGGGTGGCTTGTTGTGCGTGGTCGCTGGCAACGCCGACCACGTTCAGGCGGCGCCGCTGATGCATGCCCTGGCCGCCCGGCCCGAGCTGCCGGCCGCGACGCTGGTTCGGCTCTATCCGAATGACGGCTGGCAGGCGGCGCACACACTGTTCGATGGGCTCGATACCGCACAGCGGCTGATCAACGTCGGCGGCGTCGAGAGCGCGGGCGAAGCACCCGACGCCGACCTGCTCGATCGCCTCGAGCGCGTCATGGCCCGAACCCGGCCCCGGGCCGTGTTCGCTTTCGGCGGCAGCAGCGCGGCTCTCGCCTGCGGCCTGGTCGCCGCCCGCAACCAGGTGGCGTTCGTGCACATCGGTGCGGGGCTTCGCGCCGACTCGGCCGCGGCCGCGGCCGAGTCGGCGCGCAAGCGAACCGACGCGCTTGCCGATCTGCTCTACACCGCGCAGGCCGAGGCGAGCGACAACCTCGTGCTCGAAGGTCTGCCGCGCGAGCGCATTCAGTGCGTCGGCAACTTGCTCGCCGACGCATTGCGGCTGGCCTTGCAGCCTTCGCCCGATGATTCGAGTGCATACGCCGAAGGCTTCGATGTCGCGCAGCAAGAGGGCGCCGACTGGCGCGGCCACGCGCTGGTCGTGTTGAACAAGCCGGTGAACGTCGGCAACCGTCAGACTCTGCTGGATCTGGTGGCCATCCTGCGCGACGTGAGTCGCGATGTTCCACTGGTCTGGCCGATGCGCTCGTTCGTTCGCGAGCAGCTCAGCAAATTCCGCCTCGACGGATTCATCGCGGCGGAGCGGATTGTCTGCCTTCCCGTGCAAGGCTATCCCGAGTTCGCCGCACTGCTGCAAACCGCCACCTGCGTCTTGACCGACTCATGGAGCGTGCAGGACGAAGCCAGCGTGCTGGAGATCCCGTGCCTGACGCTCGGCCTGCATCCGGACCGCAAAGCCAGCCCCGGCAAACGATCCAGCACGCCGGTGGGGACCAACCGGACACTCGCAACTCGCGCCGTGTGGCAGTGCATCTTCGACGGCGGAAAACGCGGCCCCGTTCCCGCATTGTGGGATGGAGATGCAGCGGGTCGAATTGCCGGCCACTTGTCCACCTGGTTGAGGATGCAAAAAGTGGACTAGCCGGTTTCAATCGGTGTTATCCCGATGAATCACACGACGTCTGGCTCTGGATTTGCCACAGCCCCCCTGTCTAGGGGATGCGCGACGGCGAACGACGTACTTAGACTGCAAGCAGCGGGAAGCCTGCGTTCCGACGCAACTCTTACAGTTCACTGCATGACCGCGCACAGCTTGCGGCGTGAAGGATCAAGGGGGACATGTGATGTTGAGGTTTTTCAGGCATCACATACCGATGTTGGCCCTGTTCGAGTTGGTCGCCGACAGCCTTCTTTGTTTCATTGCGGTCCTGCTCGCGGCCGCCCGGCTGCCTGGCGTTGCCGACGCCACCGTGCCGACCCTGCCGCTGTCTCAGCTCCTGCTGCCGGCGGCAACATTCGCCGCCTTCATGGCGCTGCTCTATTCGTTTGCGGGCCTGTACCGGCATGGCGTGGTCTCGGTCAGCTTGCGCGCCCTGCTGGCGCGCGCCTTCGTCGCGATCCTGATGGGGTCTTACCTGGCCTTCCTGGCGCTCGAGTCGCAGGGCAGCGGCACCTATGCGTATCTCGTGCTGCTGTATGGCGTGCCGCTGATGGCCTTGGGCGCGAGCGTCGTCCGCGGCGTTGGTTACCTGGCCCGCCGCGCTTCGGTGGGTGCCCGGCGGGTTCTGATTGTCGGCACCGGAAACGAGGCGCTGAGAGTCATGGACGATCTTGCGGCGGATCGGTTCTCGCGCTACTCGGTCGTCGGGTTCTACCCGACCGGCTCGGACGCGGCCGAAGCACTGTCGCAGCGCCCCCATGCCCCGATCTTTTCGGCCGGCGTGTCGGTCGAAGATGTCGTGAGAACGCACCAGGTCGATGAAGTGATCGTCGCCGTGCGTGAACAGCGCGGCGGCGGCGTTCCGATGGACCAGTTGCTCGCCTGCCGCATCCGCGGCATCCCGGTGGTCGATCTGGCCGGCTTCTTCGAGCGCGCGAACGGCGAGGTGCCTACCGACAGCCTCAAGGCCAGCTGGCTGATCTACGGCCACGGCTTCGTGCAGGGGCGGGTCCGCACCGCGGTCAAGCGTGTCTTCGATCTCGTGCTGTCGACCCTGCTCATCGTGATCGCATCGCCGGTCATGCTCGTCACCGCGATCGCCATCAAGCTCGAGAGTGCAGGCCCGGTCATCTACCGCCAGGAACGTCTCGGCCTGTATGGGCGCCCGTTCATGTGCCTGAAGTTCCGCAGCATGCAGATCGACGCCGAGAAAGATGGGAAGGCACGCTGGGCGACCAAGAATGACGCGCGCGTCACCCGTGTCGGCGCGTTCATCCGCAAGTACCGCATCGACGAGCTGCCGCAGCTGTGCAGCGTGCTGCGCGGCGAAATCAGCCTGATCGGCCCGCGCCCCGAGAGGCCCTCGTTCGTCGAGCAGCTGCGCGAGCAGATCCCGTTCTACGACATCCGTCACAGCGTGAAGCCCGGCATCACCGGCTGGGCGCAGGTGCGCTACACCTACAGCGCGTCGGTGGAAGACGCGCGGCGCAAGCACCAGTTCGATCTCTACTACGTCAAGAACAATTCGCTGTTCCTGGACTTGCTGGTGCTGGTCGAAACCGTGAGCGTCGTGCTGTTCCGCGAAGGGGCTCAGTGATCCGAGACGCCGCGCGGGGGCGTGCGAGAATTCCAACCCCGCAACCGTCGCTTGGTTCGAACAGCGGATGTACGAGTCTTACTTCGGTTTCACGGCCACGCCGTTCAATCTCAGCCCCGACCCCGCCTTCTTCTTCCAAAGTCGAGGCCACCGGAACGCGCTCTCGTACCTGAAATTCGGCGTCTACCAGAGCGAGGGCTTCGTCGTCGTCACCGGCGAAATCGGCGCCGGCAAGACGACCCTGGTGCGCGAGCTGCTGGCCGAGCTCGACGACCAGCAGATCGTCGCCGCCCAGATCGTCAGCACCCAGCTCGAGGCGGGCGACCTGCTGCGCTCGGTGGCGCTGGCCTTCGGCGTGGCGCCCAAGAACCTCTCGAAGGCCGAGCTGATCGCGACGATCGAGGCGTTCCTGATCGTGCTCGTGACAAAGAACAAGCGCGCCCTGCTGATCGTCGACGAAGCCCAGAACCTGAACCGCGAAGCGGTCGAAGAGCTGCGCATGCTGTCGAACTTCCAGCTCGGCAACCGGGCGCTTTTGCAGAGTTTTCTGGTCGGGCAGCCCGAGCTGCGCGTGCTGCTGACCTCCAAGCCGATGGAGCAATTTCGCCAGCGCGTGATCGCCTCTTGCCATCTGGGGCCGATGGACCGCGAGGAGACGCGGGCCTACGTCGAACACCGGATGCACAAGGTCGGCTGGACCGACAAGCCGAGCTTCGACCCCGCAGCCTTCGACCGGATCTTCGAATGGACGGCGGGCATTCCGCGGCGCGTCAACCTGCTGTGCAATCGCCTGTTGCTGTCGATCTTTCTCGGCTCCGAGATGCATGTCGACGCAGCGGCGGTCGACGCGATGGCCAAGGAGCTGCGGGGCGAAGTGGGCGAGTCGACGGCGCACTTCTGAGACGCGGGGCCGCTGCACCCCCGTGTGTCAAGCCACTGCTGACCGCGCCACGTACCACGCGACGGCTTGGCCCAGACCCGCCGACACGTCGTGCGTCGGCGCATAGCCCAGCAGGCGGCGCGCCTTGCCGATGTCGGCCAGCGAATGACGCACATCGCCGGCCCGGAAGTCGGCAAAGCGCGGCGGCTCGACC
>Ga0209515_10001828_pt1 | contig 34379 bp, 14 predicted proteins | sample Subgroupgradi54m_FD_187454 | JGI IMG/M metagenome (GOLD analysis project Ga0209515, IMG submission 187454) | Subsurface groundwater microbial communities from S. Glens Falls, New York, USA - GMW60B uncontaminated upgradient, 5.4 m (SPAdes)... ... | reverse complement strand
AGCCACATACTCCCAAGATCTATTCCAATGTTGTCCTTTGGAATTGACGATGGTCCAAATCCGTTTACTGGCAAAAATGGCTTTTTTCTCACGGTCCAGCTTCGTCTCAAGAAAAGTTTTATGAAACTCTCTATGACTATCGGGGGACTCGCCGCAACACCATTCCAAATAACTCCACAAACTTAACGACCTTTTCTGTTGAGATTTATTGGTCACTTTAAGTTCCCAGACTTCACAGGGATCTGTGGGTGGAACAAACATTAAAAGTTCAGACTCTATTCCAAAATTTTTAGTGATAAAACGCGTATAACCAAAACCGTGATGACATTCATAACTTTCCAAATCGGCGCAAACAGGTTTCCATGTGGGAGACCAAAACTTTTTACTTTCTTCATCGCGAATATAAATATATTTTCCCCAATCTTCGCAAATAAGATCCTGATTCCATCGTGTAATTCTATTAAGGCTGGCGTGAGTTCTCCAAGAATAACCCCCGCCTGTCTGGGAAACCGTCATTCCATAATCTCCGGGACAAATAATATTAACCCAAGGCCTCGGAGTCTTAGGATTCGTAATTATAAATTCTTCCCCATCTGAACTAAAATGACCATACTTTGTCTCGAACAATTTATTTCTCCTTTCTTAAGTTATTCTTAAGCTTATAAGTTTTGCGAATATAATAGAGACCCCATATCCCTAATATTAAAAAGAGCGCGATTCCTACAATCAGTTCTGTTCTTACATAAGTTAAATCGGTATGATAAAGAATGGCCTGAATCTTTGGGCCATCCAATGAATAAGGATAGTTAGCGCTAAAAAAATACTGCCCCGTTTTTTCCAGAGTAAAATAAAAAAGAGGAGTCTGTTCCTCTTTTTTATCAGTGGCATAGGCCTTTGTAGGGATTTTTAAAAGCTCTATTGGGACTGTTCCCTTCTTGGAAATTAAAGAATACTCCAACTCTTGAACTCTTTGCCGCGCGTCCTGTGATAAATTCTTAGTTAGAGAAAGCGCCACATAAGAGCCGGGAAGTTTAAGGTTTAAGGTTTGTTCTCCCGGAACATTCAACATTGTAAACCCTTTTCGAATACTCATTAAGAAGGGAGCCAATCCAAAAGAAAGCGCCAAAATAGCGATAAAACAGAGCGCCCCTCCAAACCAATAGCCTACTCGTTCCAGAATTCCTGTTTGTGTTATATTTTCTTTTTTAATCTCTTTCATTACTTTAGAATTATTTTGGCCAGCTCTATTTTACCTTCAATGGGTTTAAAATGCCAATTTGCTTTGGCAGGTCCGTGAGGATCCTCATCAATATCGTTGACTGCCACAGAAACTCCCAGAGATAACCCCTTGGTTAATTCATATGTTTCTAAAAAATTCCAAGAAATCCCTACAATCACCTCATATCCATTCTCTGTAAGGGTAGATCGACTCACAATTTCTTCGTTCGTAGGAACTCTGTTTTGAAACCAAGCATAAGTCTGATGGGATCCGTCTTTAGCGGGAGGAGTAATCCCAATTTGAAAATCTCTAGGGCGTCCCCAAACCAACCCTTTACCATCTGGGTTAACATAAACTTCAACAATATCAGATTTATAAATTTCAGATCCAGTGTGAGTAACCGAAAGTGACTGGTCAGTAACTGTGGCTCTTAAATAAAGATATCGTGAGTCCCAAAGAAAACTAATATCGCAGTTAAAATCTTTATCATCCATAATTTGTCCCATCTCTAAACTGCCATTTTTTAAAGTAATTTTTTCCGCTTTATCCCATTCATTTACAGGAGTCATGGGCATCACTCCTTCGGCCCTGGGTACGAAATAGACCGGACGGCTTCTATCGTAAGAACGCGCCGATCCCAATTTAAAAGTAGCTTTTAATGGGACGGGATAAGTCATGGGCTCTTTAATTCTCTTCTGATAATCTGGAATCTTGAGGATGGCTTGCTTTACAGGTTCATAGGATTCAAACTGACGAATGACAAATTTATCTTTTAAGAAGTTGGTTAAAGAAAGAAACAACATGGTTTGATCTAAAACCAAATAGCTATTGGTGACCCGTCCGGTTTGAGTGTCTACCGCATCTCTAAAACCAAAGTCGGCGTACTCTCCTTCTATAATATGGTGCGGTCGTACTCCTAACTCTTCTAATTTTTTTAGATTTTGAACAACCTCTTTGGGAAAATAGGAAAGAGCTAAGACGGAGGCGTGTGGGGTAATAATGTCGTCTCGAATGCCATTGTAACCTAAGTATCCGTACCCTGGAGAATCCGATGCCGACCATCCCCAAACGGGGGATCCTATCTTTTCTTTGTGCGTGATTTGGGCTAACGCAAAATTTGCGGCAGAAATTCCGGGAAGGGTTCCTTGTTCGTCTACAAAAAGTCCAGTCATAAAAGCCATAAATATTCCGCCCCCCTGCCAGCCAGGTTTTAAATATTCAATTCGATATCGCTCTTCTAAATCCCTATTTAAACCATTCCAACTCTGAACAGGTATTCCGCTCATGGCAATGGCTAGAAGACTCACCAACCTAGAATCCGCGGCTAAGAAATCGTAATACCAATCCCCATGTCTGTTTTTTTGTGTATTATAACCACCATAGAGTAATTTTCTTCCCGGGTCATACAAATCGTTCCAATCTACTTTAAGCAATTGATCACACATCTCCCGTACTTCAGGGAAATACTGTCTTGCCACAATAATTCCCCCGTAGTAGTTACCTAAATCTACGGTGGACACAAATCGTTCTCTATGGATTTTGTGATTCTTAATACTATTCCAAGAGTGAGGAAAATTTTTCCAAGTATCAAACTTTTCTAAAGTGTTTAAAAGTTTAGTTAATTTAGCAATGGCCACTTCCCGTTTTTCGAAACCAAACTCAACCGCGGCGGCCATAGAAGCGATATAAAAACCAATATTGGTTACAGAAGTGTAGGCGTCGCGAATAAGCGTACTATTGTCTATAGGAAGGCCCGAATCAGAATCTACATAATGATTGATTCCTCGATAGGTATCCTCCGCCAAAGTCATTAAATATTTTTTCTCTTCTCTGGAAAGTCCCCCTTTTTTAAAAAGGGCCATAGCGAAGAGATCGCTCGACCAAGTCAGGAGCATAGATCCCAAAAGAAGCCATGTTAAGAGGCCAGAGGTCAAATTTCTTTGACCTCTGGCTTTAGAATGAATTGTTATAATTTTCCCCATCATGGCAGCAATTCAAGTGAAATGCTGTCTAACCAAAGAGAACCCTTACCTCCCTTAGGCACGCTAATGGCAAACCAAACGGATTTAATATTTTTTAGATCGAGTATTTTGTCGTCTCCACCCCACCAATAACCCAGTTCGCTCACAGGGATCTTTACTTCAATCCACGAATCCGCGGCGCCATAACTGCTCAATGGCATTTTCTTACCAAAGTTGGAATTATCTTGGTCTATCACTTTAAATTCCAAGTTATTATCTTCACCCGTCCATTTTAAGTAGAACTTGAAAACGCTTTTTTCAGTCAGTTCAACGGGGAGAGCCTTAAAAATTTGAACCCATCGTCCAGATCCAAAGTCGTACTCCATGCCAATGGCTTGTTTCTCTTTTCCCATGGATAAAAGCAACTTATACGCTGTGCCACCGTCGCCCTCAATTTTCCAGCGCTCTAATGTGTCGCAATTGTCTACTTCTCCAGACTGGACTTTACCTTTAACGCCCATGGAAGAAGAGGCCAATCTTAAATCATCCAAAGAGACTATTCCCGATCCACCATTCCCAGCGGAAATCGCGTAGCCTACCTGAATGACCTTTCCTAAGGTTTTATCCCCTCCCCACCAATAACTAAAGTCGGAAGCGTCGATGGAGACTAATCCCCACGCATCGGCGGAATCTAATGGAAGTTTATATCCAAATGTAGATCCATCTTCGTCAATCAATTTAATTTCCAGATTATTGGTCTTTAAACTTTTTGACTTTAGATAGAATCTAAATGATTTTCCTTGAACTTCCCCAAGGGAAATATCTTTGGCAATGGCAATCCATTGACCTGAATCTTTCAAGTCATAATCAATTTGAAGGGATTTTCCAATCTGTCCCATTCCGGGAACCAGAGTGGTTTTAATAATTGTCCCTTCCGCGCTGGCAGGAAGCCAATCGTTCGCTTCAAAACCATCCAATACAATTTCCTTGGATATTTTTGATGCCGCGGTTTCAGATGCCGATTTTGCGGGAACAGCCTTTACAGGCATAGATTTCTTTGTTTCAACAACTTTTTTCTCTGTTTGTTTTTTGTCCAGCAGAGCGCTCCAAGAAGAACTACTTCCCAGAGTTAGGAGCGCGACAAATAAGACGAATGATACTTTTTTCATTTTTTGACCTCCACGATTTTCTTTTTTTGTAATTTAAGTGGTATGACCAATCCTGATCTACGACCAAGAGAAACTCTCTTGGAGAACCACTTTTGTTTTTTCCCCTTAACTAGATCTGTTGGATCTCTTCTAATTTCTACGACCCCTTCCTTATCTACATCATGATAATTAAATATAAAGAGAAACCCATTTTCGCCATTCCAGCGCAATGTGGCCTGAAGATCCCAAGGTTGAGTTTCCAAAACAGGCTGAACTCCTAATTTAGAGTACCATTCCTTGACCATGGGAACTAAATAGTCAAAAATGTGCTGCAAAGGGAATCCGTAAGAGATCCAAGAACCCTTTCCAGTACGGCCATAAGTCACACAAGCGTCTCCACTCACAGTCTTCATCAGAGGCTTATTTTTGTGGCCATTAAAAGTTTGAATGGGAAATTCAAAGAAACACTCTTTTCCTTTCCAAAGAATCATCTCTTTTTCCTTTTTTTCACCCAATTCCAAACCAAGAGCTTCCGCTAAAATTGAACATTTTTTCCCGGAAAGATCAAAGGAAGGAATTTTAGGTCCAATAATTAATTTACCGCCATCTTCCACATAATTCTTTAACTTAGTTTGAGTTTCGGCGTCCATGAACTCTAAACTGAATACGCACAAACTTTCTTGCGAGTTAAGTTCATTCTTATCCGCTCTCATTAAATCGCAGAAATTATAGTTAAATCCAGCTAATTGTACGAGCCGAGCGATCCCATCGTAGAAGAAGTAAGTTCTAAATGATTCTAACTGACTTGCCCATGGACCGGTATAATATTCCGTCGCGTAATAAGGAACATAAAAACCTATGGAGGTTTCGGCAACTTTTTTAGTTCCTCCTAATTCGGAACCAAACTTTTTAATAAACTGTCCCCACTCTTTAAGCGGTTCAAAATGATCTTTCTTTTCTTTTCCATCTAAACCCACAGGAGCTTGCCAATCGTGATAGGCTCCAAAAGCGCCGAACCCAGAAATATTTTCTCCGCTAGAAAACATATAGCAGTTAATACCGTTTAAGCCATGGGCAACAGATGTTTTAATGTTCAGTTCCACATCCGCTGGATATAGACGCGGACGATCTCGCATGATTCCAGTTTGTAACTCCGCGCAAATGGTGGGAGCTTCCTTGTCCAAGAGTTTGGTGACTTCCGAAGTAATGACCACATCGTGGAAATTTTCGTAATCTAACCGGCGCATTTGGTAAGCGCCGCCATAAACCGTCTTTGGAGTTAAGACTGAAAAATCCCTAAAAATAGATGTGGTCATAGGACTAAAGACTCCTCGCCCACGCACATCGTAATCGTAGAACTGTGGAACATTCGCGGAAATAGGAACAGTAATGGAGTGTTCGGAAGCGCAATCGGCTAAGAAACGAAAATAGAGAGCGTAGTATCTCCTATAAAAGAGAGCCCAATCGAAAAAGATGTTTAGATTTTGCGGATTTACTTCCCCTTTAGGTTGCTGAACCTCGTGAAAATCATTGTAATGGGCTCCATAAGCGGTATTCAGGGAGGAGATAGAACCATACTTTTCTTTTAAGAAATCTTGATACTTTTGACTCACATAAGAGTTTTCATCGTAGGCCTTATGAAGCCAATGGATCATACTAATCTCATTGCACAATTGAACCAATATAATGGGTCCACCTTCTTGTATTTGTTTTTTTGCAACAATAGGCATGACCTGGTCATACCATTTCTTTACAAAACTATGAAACTTTGGATTTAAGTAGGAAAGTAAAAGCGCGTGCGGCAAATTGTTAAACCCTTTCCTTTGAACATAGATATCCGGATTATTTTTTAACAACCATTTTGGAATTCCCTCTTCCACCAACTCCGCGTTGGAAACGGGACCCACCCTGGCAGAAAAATAAAGGCCGTTTTCTTCGACTAATTCTATAAACTTTACTAAATCTCTTTGAGGGTGACTTTTTCCCGTAAAATCGAATTTCCCTTCCTCGTATTCGTGCCAGTTCCAAGGAATATAGGAACTCACTGTATTTAAACCCGCTGCTTTCGCGCTCTTCAGATGCTCGTTCCAATATTTTTTTGGAATTCTAAAATAATGAATTTCCCCCGAATAAATAAAGACCGGCTTTCCATTGATATAAAACGATTTTTCCCCTACACTAACTTCTAATTTTTTCTCTAAGACTGAACTCATGGACTGCATTCCCTCCTTAATTTTTTCCCATTTCCACTTCAACCAGATGATTTTTACCATCTGAATGCGGTGGTATTAGATTAGATTCAATTAGTTTTCCATCTACTCGGATGGATTTTACGCCTTTACAAACTTGACTGGAATTGTTAATGCGAACCTCGTAATTTGCCCCTCGGAAAGAGCGGTTAATTTTTATATTTTTCCAAGCGCGGGGTAAGCATGGGTCAATTCTTAAACCAGCAAAATCGGGTTTTACTCCTAATAGATTGTGAGTGATTGTAATAAAAAACCAATCCACCGAACCGGTAAGCCAGCTAAAAGCTCCTTCCCCATAACGAGCATTTCCAGGTCCTACAATATATTCTGGAAATACATAGGGTTCCGTTTTATAAAGATCAATATCTTTGTCTGAAGAAGCGGGCAACATTTTTTTGATGGTGTCGTAAGCTTCATCGCCTCTACCTAAGGCGCAATCCGCGTAGGCCTTAAAGGCTCCTCCATGACAAAAAATAGCCGCGTTCTCTTTTGTGCCTGGAGCAAAGGCGGTTATTCTTCCTATATTATGATCGTATTTTGTATAAGGTGGCGTAAATAAGGCTGGGCCATAAGGCGTATCTAAATCGTGATCGATCACTTTAAGAATTTTCTTTAACCTAGGTTCATCTGGCAACCCAGCAATAATAGCCCAAGTTTGAGCATTCAATTGAATGCGTCCCTCTTTATTCTTTTTAGATCCCAAAGCAACTCCTAAATCATTAAACGCGTATCGATACCAATCCCCATCCCAGGCATACTTATTTAAAAGCGCTTTCATTTTTTCATAACGAGACTGACAGTCTTTGGCTAAAGCCTTATCTCCTAAAAACAAAGATAACTCTTCTAAATTTTTAAGGGCCACGCACAATCCCATTCCCAGCCATATACTTTCACCTTTTCCGCCAATTCCTGTTCTATCGAAGGCATCGTTCCAGTCCTGTGTGCCCATTAAAGGCAATCCGCGCTTACTTCTATCTACATCTTGCAGAAATTCAGTTGCTTTTTTGGCGTGTTCGTAGAGGGTAGCGCTGCCCCCATCAAAATAGTTCACCTTTTTCTTTAATATTTTAAAATCGCCCGTTTCTTTAATATAAGAGATCAATAACATGGGAAGCCAAATAGGAAAATCGCTGGGCGGCCTGTGGGTGCTTGGGCCCAGACATAAAGACCAACCCGGCAAAGGCTGACCATTCTTTTTTTGATGCTGGGCAAGCTTGATTAATCTTTCTTTGGAATAATCTGGATCTAGAGGGATCATGGACCAGGCATCTTGAGAAGTGTTTCTGTAGCCAAACTCTCCCCACCCTTCATGATAATAGGAAGCGCTGCGTCCCCAATGATTGTTCATCACTATCTGATATTTCATCCAAACATTGACTGAACTGTTGAGGATTTCATCGGGAGTTTCTATGGACAATCTTCCAGGGTTTAATAAATTTTTCCAATACTCTTTTGTCTCTTTTAAAACAGAATGAGCGGTGTCTAAATTTCTATATTTATTAACGACTTTAGCCGCCAATTTAATGCCAGATTTTATGGCTGCCGCACTCTCGCGCATGGGAGCCAATCCCGCAACGACAGAAAATTCTATCTCCTCATTTGGCTGTAACCGCAACTCATGCTCAAAGACTCCCACCATATTCATTCCCCGTGCTTCTGAACCTGTGCAAGAGCCTTTTTCAATAACAATGGGATCGTTATACCCGCGGTATCGCCCTATAAAATTTTCGTAGTCAATATCGAAACCTTTAACCTCCAAACTCGATCCCATAAACCCTAAAAAGGTATGTTCTTTTCCTCCCCAAGGAAATTTACGGGTCACGATCATTTGGTTTTTTTTATCGAAGACGCCATGATTCACCAAAATATAAAGATTTCGAACGGAAATTTCTGGCATCCACTGCCCCATGGACCATTCTAAGAATGGAAAAACTTTTAAATGGCGCTCGTGGCCGGAAAGATTTTTAATTTTAACAATCCACACTTCCGCGGATTCTTCTTGAGGGACAAAATAGGTGAGTTCCGTGGAAATTTCGGCAAACTTATTTTTTATCGTGGTATAACCCAAACCATGGCGACATTCGTAACCTTCACTTTTACCAACCGGTCTCACTCCACTGGACCAGTATTGACCCGTATCAGAATCTCGCAAATAAAGATAACGACCGGGAGTATCCTTCATATAATTTTCTGAAGTCCATCGGGAAACTCTGTTGACGCCAGGATCCAAATAAAAACTAAACCCTCCCCCCGTATGAGAAATAATGGCGCAATATTTCCCGTTGGAGAGATAGTTGATCCAAGGACGAGGAGTATCGATCCTATGAATGATAAATTCACTGGAGTCATTAGAAAAAATTCCGTATTCTTTATAATTAACCATAATCTAAACTTTAATTTTACTTGTACGGTAGGATTTATTTACAGCGGTCTACTCTTTTAAACCCGTCGTAGCAATCCCTCGGATGACATACTTTTGCGCCAAAACAAAAATGAGTATCACGGGAATAACCACCACCACCGATCCAGCCATAAGCAAGCCAAACTTAGTGGCGTATTGTCCACTTAAATTGGCTAAAGCCACGGGCAGGGTGTAGCGTTCTTCCCCAATCATGACAATTAAAGGCATTAAAAAATCGTTCCAAGAGCCCATGAATGTAAATATTCCAAGAGTGGCCAAGACGGGTTTACATAAAGGCAAAACCACATTCCAATAAATTCTAAATTCGGAACAGCCATCGATTCTGGCGGCTTCTATCAAATCGTTAGGAATGGTCATCATAAATTGTCTAATTAAAAATATTCCAAACACACCCACGGAAGCGGGTAAAATTAAACCCCAATAACTATTTAAAAGACCCAATTGTCTTAAGAATAGAAAAACAGGGATCATTGTAATTTGACCTGGAATCATTAAAGTTGCCATTAAAAATGTAAATATTCTATCCCTTCCTAAAAATCTAAGTTTAGCAAAAGCGTAGCCGGCAAGCGAGCAGAAAAAGAGATTAAAAATAGTGGTAGACACAGAAATAATCAAACTATTTCTAAAATGGAGAAGAAAATCCACATCTCTAAATAACTGCAAATACCAATCCAAGGTTGGATCTTTTGGAATCCAGCGCGGAGGATAAGAAAAAATACCTTCTCCCGATTTAAAGGAAGTAGAAACCATCCAAAGAAAAGGAGCAATGGTTAAAACTAACCCCAAAAGCAACGCCAAGTGCAGCCAAAACCTCTCCACCCAACGGACTAATTTGTATTTTTTGGAATCTGTTAAAGAATTCATTTTAGCTCGCTTCAAACCCGCTCTTTTTTAAACGCATTTGAATAAATGTAAATAAAAATATAATTCCAAACAAAATGTAAGCCACAGCCGAGGCGTAACCCAACTCAAAAAACTTAAAACCCTGGTTGTACATATACAGAACAATGGACATTGTGGAATTTAAGGGGCCGCCCTTGGTCATCATGTACGGCTCCGCGAAAAATTGGAGATAACCAATGGTGCTTAATATGAGAACAAAAACCATAATACTCCGCAACCCAGGGAGCGTCACATTCAAGAAAAGTTGCCAAGCATTGGCGCCATCGATCCTGGCGGATTCATAAAGGGATTCGGGAATACTCTGCAGCCCGGCAAGAAAAATAATCATATTGTACCCAAAGTTTTTCCAGGCTGCCATAAGAATAAGGCTGGCCAATGCGGTTCTCTGATCGCTCAACCAATTAAATTGAGGCAACGAGAGAGAACTTAAGACCCAATTGAGCAAACCATATTCAGGGTTATAGATCCACCGCCAAATCACAGCCACCGCCACAATCGTGGAAACAACCGGAACAAAATAAGCCGTTCTAAAAAATGTTTTAAATCGTATGAATTTTTCATTTAAGATCGTGGCGCAAAGCAGAGAGATAAGAATGGTGAGAGGAACGCCTGCTCCCGTAAAAATAAGAGTATTCCAGAGGGACTTCCAAAAAATGGCATCCTTAAATACATTCTTATAATTTTCTAACCCTACAAACCCTACCACGCTACGATCCGCTAACCCATAAATATTCCAATCCGTTAAACTGATAAAAAAAGAGAGAAGGATAGGGATAAAAAGAAATAGAACCAATATGATTAAAGCTGGCAGCACAAATATATAGCCGGGGATAGATCTTTTGAATAGGACCCAGAGACTTAAATTTTTCACAACTCCAAACGGAAGAATCGCGGATTTTTTACGCGAAACTAAAGACACCAATAGAAGGACAGCCCCCGCAGAAAGTATAAAGAGTACAAATGATCTTACGGCTCCTTTTTTTACAACTCGAGTTCCTCGCGCGATCTTGTTAATTTCTGTTTCTAAAGCAGCTAACGAGCCGCTTCCATCCATCTCTATTTTGTTGGGGTCTAAAACAACTTTTTCAATATGATTCTCTAGAACACTCGCCACCTGTTCCCACTCTGGAATAGAAGGAGGGCTTTGAGTATCCAACATTTGCTGACCAAAAACGGAGAGCATAGGATCGTCCCTTAAGGCGGGAAATGTCCAGGCCTCTTTTACGGCAGGCAAACTCTTGAGGAGCCGGAACCATTCCAACTGAATTTGTGGACGGCTCATGAACTCGATAAATTTCCAAGCGAGCTCTTTTTCTTTGGAATCTTTAAATATCACTAAATTAGAACCGCCCACAAAAGAAGTTCTCTTTTTCTTCGCGGGCATGACCGCAACACCCCATTTTCCATTGAGTTCGGGAAGTTCTTTCCCAATGAGTTCAACCATCCACGGACCAGATATAAACATAGGGTAGAACCCAGTTCGAAAGGCCTGAAATAGATCCACATCCGCTCCTCGCCCCATGGGAGTTAGATTTTCTTTAAAGAAACTCACATAAAAATTTAATGCTTCTTGAAATTTAGGATCGGTAGGTTTAAATATATTCGCCTGGTTCTGCCAGACAAAAGGAAGAAAAACTCCCCAACCCCGAATGGGTAAAGAGATTCCGTAATGATCAATTTTTCCATCCCCATCCACATCTTTCTTAAGCCGTTCACAGGCCGTTTTTAATTCGTCCCAGGTTTGTGGAGCGTTGGGAAAGCCAACCTCTGCTAAAAGATCTTTGCGATAAAAAAGAACCCTGGTATCTACATACCAGGGAATTCCATAGACGCTCTCTTGAATAACTGCCGTGTTCCAAGAGCCTTCGAAGAATTTTTCTTTCTTTACCGTTGGGGAGCGGGCAACGAACTCTTCCAACGGCTCCAATGACTTTAATGTGGAAAACTCGGCCATCCAAGTGGTTCCCATTTGGCAAAGGTCGGGAGGAAGTTTTCCTACCACGGAAGTTAAAAGCTTTTCATGGGCCGCGTCCCAAGGAATGGCTTGGGTAATCACCTTGACTCCAGGATTTTCCTGCTCAAATTTCCTCGCCATAATGGAAATTTTTAAGCCTTCTTCCCCCATAGCCCAGACATTTAAGGTCTTAGCTTGTAAAGAATAGGGATGTAAAAAAGGATTTAGAAGAAATAAGAGGAGGGAACAAAAAGAAGCCAAACTTAAATGGGACTTCATTCGGTATGGGACATGGCAATAATTAAAAATTGAATTCTATGGTCATTCTTACAAAATTATCATCAAATGGGAAACCTTTAGGTTCAAAATCTTTAACTCCAAAATGGGTTGTTTTAAATTCGCCCTGAATTTTTACATTGGAGGTCGCGTAACACTCCAACTTTCCGTACAAAGACTCGTTGGCAAAAGTTAAACCGGATGCAGGGTGCTCAACATCTTCCCTTCTGGGTCTTATGAACAAAGCCGTCTTAGGAGTTAATTGAGCGCGAATATAAAGTTCGCTGGTAATCTGCTTTTCGTTCTTAATATAGGAAACGCCCGTACGATTACTTACAAAATTATACTCTTCTCTTCGGACTTCCTGATTAAAGGCCACATCTAACTTATCAAAACCATAATAACCTACGGCCCAAATGGTTCTATCTCTATAATACTTAGAATCCGAAGCGCGTTCCATTCTATCATATTCAGCTGAAGCGAGAAATCCTCTGTAGGACTGAACGGCGCGAACATTGTGCCCTCTTTGATCACTTTCTAAATCGTCAAATACAATGGGGCTCTGGCGATAGCGCGGTTTAAATTCTATATCTACCGTTCTATATTCATAATTTACTTTAAAACCAGGGATATAAATTTGGTTTAACTCAACTCTTCCCCTAGCCATTTTCCCTTCAACTTGTAAAGGAGGACTTAAAAGATTTCCAAAGATTGGCTCGTATGGATTAGAGCGGTTCACTTGGGCTAACAGCGCGTACCGATTGAAACCAAAAGTTCCACCTAAAGAAATTTTATCTTCCCAGAAGCCCCTGGTTAAATCGATGGTTCCAACCCAATCATTTTGAACTTCTTCCAACCGAAGATCGCTGGAGGATTTAACGGTAGATCCGCTAATCGCGGCTGGATCGGCAATCTTAGCGACTTCCTTATAATAGACAGAAATCGCGTTCAACCGGAAATTTTCCCAAAAGACTTTTCCCCTAGCCCCAGCGGTAAAGGAGTCGAACCTATGTTTTAATACGAAGAAATGGTAATTCACATAATCCACATCCCCTTCCGCGCTTAAACCTTTAAAACCAAAGACCGGCGCGAATGTAAAGGGAGTATAATCTACGAAAAGATTTCCAACCGTAACTAAAGTTAAGTAAGGGGAAATATTGTTCGCCTGCAATTGAAAACTGGTTAATACAATTTTTGGAGCTTGTGTGGTTGCCGTGGATCCACTGGCGGTGGATTGCGCCACATTAAAATAAGCGGCTTCTCCAAACTCTTGACCTTCGGACGCGAACTCTACGCGAGCGCTATAATTTCCAACTTTTCCATTGGAAATCAATTTACCAAAATGGGTCACAGTGCTTTTTTGTTCTGGAGCGTTTAAAAATTCAGTATGGAGCTGGCCATTAAAATCGATATTTCCCACTTTAAGTGGAATCACTTTGGCCGCCTCTTGTACGGAGGGCGGAATAGCCCACACAGAGTTAACTTGATCTCCAGACACAACTAAATGATCTACTTGAATTTTTCCAACCGTGGTCTTAACTCCGCTGGTTGTTTTAGAACCGCCTACGCCTTTTAACCCAATTTCGTAAGCGCGGATTTGGATAGGATCTAACTGCGCATTTTTCTTGATTGACTTCTCTTCTAGAACAAAATCTTTTAAGGGCATCACCACCTGTTCCCAGGCAGTTAACTTTAAAACATTGGGATCTTCGTAGATCCATCTTTCCCCATCTTCATCGACGACTATAAATCTAAAAATATTCCCGGAGCCATCCCCTTTGACCCACAATTTAACCTCTTCCACACCTCTCCAATCCAGGGTAGATTCTCGAGACTGCCAACGAGCGCTTACCCAAGAACCCCAGGGGCGGCTGGAGGAAAGCGTGTACTCTAATTCCATAGAGAAGTTTCCATCTTTAACAATTCTAGAGGAATTTATTTTTAAAGAAGAGTCATCCCCTTCGTAAATCATATAAACATCCGTGGGGTTTGCTCTTTCAAAACCATCGACTACAATTTTATTGGAAAATGTCCCGCTGCGTAAGCGCTCTTCATCGGTAACATCGGATATTTCAAACTGAATATCATCTATAAATACGGTTCCCTCGCCAGATTCCCCCAAGAAACCTAAATTTAAATTATCTAAATTGGACAGGTCTACATTTTCAAACTCTTTTAAAGGAATTTTTACTTTTTGCCAATCTTTTTCTATGTCGCTAAATTGAGTCATAAGCAACTTTTTTTCCATATTCTCTTTATCTTTTAAACCTATTTCAAAAGTTTCGCCGCCTTTTTTCCCGCGAATCATAAAGGTCAAAGAGGTGTATTGGGAAGCATCCATCCCTTTTAAAGCGATGCCCCATCCCGCCCAGCCATCTTTTAAAACTTGATACTCCAGAACCAACACATGATTTCTAATGGAATCATAGACCGGGATATTCGCCTTAAATCTGGAGCCTTTATCGTCTTTAAAAGAGAAGGGAGAACTGCGCACATCGTCAAAATTGTCCACCGTTAAATTGCGCGCGAAAAGATTGGCTGTGGCCGCGCCTAAAACCGCCAAAAGTAAAAGATAAAGCTTTAGTTTTTTCATTGTTCTATGAGGAGAAGGGATCCTAGCTGAAAGCGATCCTTCACGGTCTCATCCTTTTTAAAATGCCAGTTTAATTTTGCTTCTTGCGACTCATCTTTAGAATCTACATCATGAACCGCCACGGTCATATTCAGAGGAATTCCATCCCATTGCAGAGTTCCCTTTTCCTCTTTTAATCTTTTAACAAAATTGGGATTTAAAAAGTTCCAGGCAATTTGAGCTTCCAAAGTATAGCCATCCTTTTCTACGCGGGAGGCGTATTTTATCTCCTTAGGGTTGGGCTCTTTATTCTGGAACCAAGCCCAAATTTGAGGAGTTTTACTGGGGCCGCTGGGACTAAAACCAATTTGAAAATCTTTGGGGTTACTCCAAGCTAAACCGTCTCCCTCGGGATCAATATAGAGCTCTACAGAATCACTCATGTAGAGATTTCTGCCACTTTTCAGACAGAGAAGTTCAGAATCGTAAATACGGGCTGCGAAATAAAGGTAGTTTTCATCCCACTGTAAATGAACATTGGCCGAAAGATCTTCGGCATTGGAAATATTTCCCATCTCTAAATGGCTAATGCTATCTAACTCAAAAGTCGCGAATTTAGGCCAGTCCGCCAAAGAGCCATCAATTTTTAAAGGCTGTTCTAACTTATAAACAGGAGAGATCATTTTAGTCGAAAAACTAAACTCAACTCTTCGATTTTCCGCTCTCCCTTCTACCGTATCGTTCGATTCCACTGGTTTTCTTAAACCCCAGCCATAAGGAATTAAATGGTTGGGATCTATATCTTCTAATTGTTCAAAAAAATCTTTAACCGCGTGAGAACGCCTTTGGGATAGGTGATAGTTATAACGATCTTTCCCTTGACTATCCGTATGACCATGAATTTCCACCATAAATTTAGGGTGTTTTTGAATAAGCTCCGCCACAACAGAGAGCTTCCCAACTTCCGCGTCTAAAATAGTAGATTGATCCGTTTCAAAATTAATGTGAGTGGTCACGACTACATTTTCATCTTCCCGTTTAACTTCCAAAGAAGCCGCCTGGGCCGCTTGAGCAATTTCTTGTTTTTCAGTTTCTATAATTTGTTCTGGAGTTGGAGGCAGTTCTATTTTAGGCTCTTCCAACATTGCCGTAGGTTCTTCTTTAGGTTTCAAAAGCTCTTGGTAGGCGTAAAAATCCTCAATGGCAATTTTTTCGGTGGCGAAATACATTTCATCCAGATAAAGAGTGCCTTTGGGCAAGGTAACATTTTGATCAAAAACCAGGACAATCTCTTGAATTTCTTTAATATTGATAGAGGGAGAAAATTGCCACAATGGAATATAGAAACGACGCCAAGAAGATGTAATTCCATCCACAAAAACAGCAGCCATTCTACTTTTATCTTTAACTTCTAACTTAATTTTTCTGGTATAGCCTATTCTTTTATCCCCTTTAATAGAGAAGACCAAAAATTTATAGGAGCCCAGTTCTTGATTTTTTACTTGCATGTAGATACCCCCAAACGCGGGAGCATGGAATCCTATTTCCGGGGAGGTGACCTCTGTTTCTTTAACGACATAGGTGGTCATGTGACTGGCGATGTTATAGTCTATTCTTAAGCAGGATCCGGATTTGCCAATAAAGTTTCTATCGTCAAATGAGATTTCGTACCATTGGGAATCATCTTTAGGATCTCTTTTCCATGTTCCAATATTTCCTCCTAATTTATTCACCAATCGTTTTTCATCAAAACTGTCAATCATAAGGACATTGGGCATCGTGGCGCCGCTGGACTTATAAAATCCATGAGCGCCGTTTAACAGCGCGAAAAATAGAAAGAAAACTGAAGGAATTTTTTTCATGTTAGAACCTTAAAGAAAGCGAAAAAACTTGGGTATCCCCAAGCATTCTTTCCCTTTCCCAACCATAGTCTAAAGACCAACCTTGCCAGCGGAGAGCCAAACCCCAAGAAAAATTAATGCTCTTTTCTCTTTCTGTAGCTCCAACTCTAAAGGCAAGGACATCATCAAAAAATTCCTGCTCAAATCCAAAGCGGTGGGTCTCCTCTTTCTGATCGCGCCAATCCACTTGACCGGAAATAAGAGTTTTAGGTAAAGGCCTAGAGGAAAATCCAACCCGTAAACGCAAAGGCAATCTCTCCTTAACTCCAGAATCCCAACTTAAAACGGTCCTATTTAAATCTTGTACTGTGGCTCCTAAAGTTAACCATGGTTCCTTAACCACATAGAGAACTCCAAAATCTAGACCCATTCCAGAAGCGCCTATGGTGCTATGGACGCGATAATATTTTCCATTCACTCCTAAATAAAGCGGAGCAAAAAGTCCTGTTCCATAAGAAAAAGAGAGTGTATTTTCGGCATAATCTATAAAAGATGCTTCCCCAACGGTATCGAGTCTATACCAGGTAAATCCGACCGTTCCTTTTCCTACTCCCGGGTGAAGATAGCCCACGGATGTATAACGCAACAACCCTAAACCATAGAGATTTCTGTATTCGGAATGAAAATTCTTTTCACTCACTCGCGCGATTCCCGCGGGATTGGAGTAAGCGGAAGTATAATCGTCCCCCACAGCCACTAAACTAGAAGACATGCCAACCGCTCTACCCCCTAACCCATACGATTCAAAAGCCGCCGCGGATAATTGGCTAACCATCCATGCCAAAGTTAGAACTAGATAAAAGTAGAAATTATTTTTTTTCATATTACTTAAGTACCGCGATCACCTGAACGAGTAGATCTTTTCTATTGTCTACACCTTCGGCTTCTAATCGATAGAGATAGATTCCGTTCTCCATCTTTTCGCTATTGGAGTCTGTGCCATCCCAGGAAACAGATTGTTCTCCCGAGGACTGATCTCCGGCAAATATAATTTTTCTTTCCACGCCATCTAACCCATAAACTCTTAAGTTGACCTTGGATTGAGAACCTAACGAATAAACAAAGAAACATTCATCTTTAATTTTATCTCCATTGGGAGAGAAAGGGTTATTGATAATTTTAAAAGTAGAAATTAGGCGGGAAGGATTGTTGGTGGCAAATTCACCCGATTCTGGAGTTCCAAAAGAATCGATGGAAAAAGATCCTGACCCTCCTGTACTTTTGGAAATGGCAAAATAGAGTTTCTTTATTTTTTTCATGTTTAATTCTGAATCTGTCCCGTTGCTAAAGAAGGAGAGTTGATCTACGGGGAAAGTAGCTGTTTTCCATTCGCCACCTGTACTAGAAGCTCCTAAAAATTTTCGATACCAAATGGTATCGTCGCTATCCTGCAACTTCAGTTCAATGTTGTTAGAAGAACCCACTCCTTTATAAGTGAAATTTAATTTACTGTAGGGGGCGATAGAGAGATAAAAAGGTCTTTCCATAATAACATAGGGGATTTCATCAGGGTAAGCTAAGTTACTTTGGTTAAATGTATAATTTAGTTTAAAAACACGGTTATTGGAGCTGGCTCCGGGAACGCCAGAATCGGAAATGGTTTCAACCGTTGCAGAGGTATCGGAATGTGTTGAAAGATCCCAGCCAGTGCGTGAGTAATCGTCGTCACATTCATCGAAAACGCGAATGGCTTGGGATGATTCGTTTTCACGGATAAAACCAATATCGTCTATCTGGATGGTTCCGGAAGTGGTCCCTACATTGTTTGCCGCAACAAAAGTGATAGCAGTAAGGCTAGAAAAACTAATGGCCGTAAAGGAAGAAACGGGGATATTTACATCCTGATAACTCGTTGTTATACCTCCAGCTAAATAGGTTGAAACAAAGACTTCGTTCTGCTTGTCACCACTTTCTAATTTAACTTTTAATACTTCCCCACCGCTATTCCCTCTTACTTTAAAAGAAAAATGGGTATAACCCTGAAAATTATTGGTCGGCAAAGCTAACACTAAATATTGGGCATTGCTTGTATTAGTCGAAACATCAAAAGCGAACTGTAAAATTTGACGACCACTGACGGTAGTGTATTCACGGGATCCTGTACCTCCGGCCGAAATAACATAGGAAATACTCCCATATAAGTTTGGATCTCCACCATCGTTAAAATCATCAATAATATTGCTTGCATTCCTAAAAAGCTCTACTTTATCAATCCAAACCGTACCAGAGCCGCGGCCTGAAACTGCATTCGTAGTTGCAGCTACCCCAAAAGCAATTCTAGAAACCTCATTAAGATTGAAGATCTTGTTCCCGTCTGCAAAAATAGTAAAAGAAGAAAAATTAACGGTTATAGTTCGCCATTGGTTATCGGTATTGAGCGGGAACTTCAAATCGAATTTATCACTTTTTGCTGTGGTTGTACCCGCATCATTATCCGTGAGCTTAATTTCAAGATTAGGGGCCAAACCTGTTGCCTTGTATCGGAAGCGAAGGGAATTTATATTTTCATTTCTAAAATCTACGGCAGAATAATCTTTATACATTTGCGCCCAGCCGCCGGTTCCTAAATCGTAAGTAAATTTAACGGCGTTTCCATCTATGCCCGTTTCATTAGAAGCGCTTCCAGAAGCGCCTGTATCTACAGAACTGGTATTGATGGTTGAAGTAGAGTTAAAATCATCCAAAACAATCGCATGGAGCAAACCTTGCAAGAACCCTAAAAATGATAAAGTTAAAATTAGTTTTCTAAATTTCATATTTTTTTAGTGGTTTGTCTTAGGATGATTTCTCCTTCCATTTCTTCGTAGCGGGGAGGCATTTCTGGTTTTTCTACGCGTTCAATTAAAAGTTGGACGGCTCTTTTTCCCATGTTATAGAAGGGTTGTTTAACTGTGGAAAGGGGAGGCTGTGAAAGTTTGGCGGCATCGGAATCGTCGAAACCAAAAACAGAGATATCGCTGGGAACAGAGAGGCCCGCTTCCCGAATAGATTGCATGGCTCCCATTGCCATTAAATCGTTGGCGGCATAGATGGCCGTAGGTTTCTTAGAGAGGGAAAGAAGTTTTTTCGCGGCATGGAGACCGCTTTCTAAGGAGTAATCTCCGCTCTCTATATAGGAAGGGTCAAAACGAATAGAAAATTTTTCCAAACCTGCTTTGTATCCTTCCAAACGAGCCACCGTGTTATATCCCGTGAGACCTGGAATAAAACCTATCTTTTTATGACCTAGTCCCACTAAAGTTTCTATGACTTTAATGGAAGCGGATTTATTGTTGAGATCGATCCAATCTAATTCATGAGAGCGCGCGTTAATTAAGATGGTGGGAATTTTTTCAACTTCTAAATGTTTAACTAACCTGTCCTCCATTAAAGGGGCAATCATAAATAAGCCATCCATTTGAATATCTTCCAATTGAGGCGGATAACCTAATTTAGAATCGTAGCCGCTGGGCTGGTAAATCATAAGACGATATTGATCGCGAGTAATGGCATCGCTAATCCCATTCATAATTTGCGTAAAATAAAAAGCGCTGAAAAAATTGGGTGTGGGAGGAACAATAAGGGTTAAAAGGTTTGTCTTTCCTTTAATGAGGCTGCGGGCAATGAGGCTGGGTTTATAATTTTGTTCTTGGATAATTTTTAGGACGCGGTCTCGAGTGAACTCATCCACCAGAGGAGAGCTGTTGAGCACTCGGGAGACGGTGGCTGTAGAAACTTTCGCAATATCTGCGATATCTTTAATTGAAGTCTTTTTCATGCGCTCCTCCTGTAACCGATACCATTATAACTGAAATAAAAAAACTTTTCTTAAACAAATTGTAACATTCTTGTAACAATTTTGATCTCGGGTTTAAATACATTATAATAATATTTCATGAAATTAATTCGGTTGGCCGTAGAACGGCCGGTCACCACTGCCATGGTTTATGCCGCGATTGTCCTGATTGGGATCATTTCCGTTATATCCCTTCCCAAAGAACTGTTCCCCACTGTTACTTTTCCTGAACTCCACATCGTGACCCGCTACGGCGCCGCCGCGCCGGAAGAGATAGAAAATATCATTACCAAACTTGTGGAGGAACAGGCGGGAACCGTCCCTAACTTAAGAAGAGTGCGGTCGATTTCCAGAGAAGGAGTTTCTATCGTTATTTTAGAATTCAATTGGGGAACGGATATTGGCTTAGCTCACCTTTCCGTACGAGAGAAGATAGATTTGATTAAAGACCGCCTCCCCTCGGAAGCGGAAGAGCCCATTGTGGAAAGGTACAATCCCTTCGCGCAACCCATGATGATTCTTTCCGCGTCGGGAGATCTTTCTTTAAATGAGTTAACGCGAATTGCCAACGATGTGGTTAAAAAACGGCTTCAAAAAGTAGACGGAGTAGCTTCGGCTATTGTGAACGGTGGCCAAGAGAGAGAAATTTTAGTGGAAGTCGACTCCGGAAAAATGGCTTCTTCCAATGTATCTATTTCTGGCATTGTAGATGCTCTAAAAAATTCCAATGTCAATTACCCCGCGGGTACAACTCAAGGAAGATTTTATGAATATTTAGTACGAACGATTGGTGAATTTCAAAAAGTAGAAGAGATTGGAAAGACCATTGTGGCCGTAGATACTCCTCGAGAGAGTCCAGAGTTTATGTTTAAAGCGCAAAGCCAAAGAAAAGGGGCGGAATCTTTTCAACCGCGGGCGCAGAGAATGCTGGCGCTCAACAATATCGCGGAAGTTAAAGATACATTCGCGGAGCTGGAATCCTACTCCCGCCGCAACGGACATACGGATATTTCCATCGCCGTGCATAAGCAGTTCGACGCCAATACGATTAAAGCCGCGGCCCGAACCCGCAGAGCTTTAGAAGAACTTAAATACAGTTTACCCAAAGGGATGAAGCTGGATATCGTTTACGATGAGTCCAATTTTATTAAAGGATCCCTGCAGGATATTTTAATGGACGGCTTCTTGGGAGGCTTTTTCGCCTTTTTAGTCTTGCGCTTCTTCTTAAATTCTACTCAAGACGCTTTAATTGTGACGCTTTCACTCCCCATCTCCATGCTCATATTCTTTATATTCCTCTTTGCCATGGGACGGACAGTCAATGTCATCGCCTTAATGGGATTATCCCTAGCCATTGGAAGCATTACAGATAACGCCATTGCTGTTTTAGACAATATTGTGAAGTTTCGTAAAAAATTAGGCAATGCGAAAGAAGCGGCCATAGAAGGACCCTCGGAAATTATTATAGGACAGGTCGTTTCCATGTTTACCAACATTGTTGTATTCTTCCCCCTTCTTTTTGCCCGCGGATTAGCCCAACAGCTCTTTAAAGATTTGTTCTATGCCGTTGTGATTACGAATATTGCCGCTCTTATTGTTGCCATTACATTGGTTCCACGGATTACCGCGTACCCGCTTCCATTTTTAAAACAAAAAATAAAACCAGAGGAAGAAGATCAACTGATAGGCGCCCAGGAAGACATCCTAATTGGCGCCGAGATTCCTGGCCCAGAAACAACCGTCAAGAAGAATTTTATTTTAAAATATTGGCATTGGTTTAATGAGGGTCTTACAGAGTCTAGAGCAAAAAAACTTTACGCCTTCTATCAAGAAAAATTAAAGTGGTCCATTGCCCATCGAAAAGTTGTTTTTCAAGCGGTCGCGGGGTTAATGCTTTTCAGCATAGGTATCTTTTATTTTAAACAGAAAATATTTATGCCCCCCGTAGACCAAGGTCAATTTTTTGTGAAGATTTCCATGCCCGTGGGAACGAAGTTAGATATTACAAACCAGGTCATGAGCAAAATTGAATCTATACTTTCAAAAATGGAGGAGGTAAAAGATCAACTAGTGCGTGTAGGATCCGACGCGGAAGAAAAATCCCTCGAAGCCATGGGACCCAATCAAGCGGAATGTTTAATTACGGTAGATAAAGAGAGAGCCTCTGGACCCACGGAGGAAGTGATTCTTAAATTAAAAGACAAAATGAAAAATATGGAATTAGAAGGGGCTAAAGTGGAGTACTTATTGCAGGACTCTTCCATGAAATCGATGACGGGCACTTCCGCGCCTATTATGGTGATGATTAAAGGATCAAATTTAAATCGGCTTAAAGAATTGTCCGATGAAATTCAGCTTCTTCTAAAAAAGATTCCGGGAATAGAAGGGGTTAAAACCACTTTAGCTCTTCCCTCTTTTGAAAATCGCGTTTCCATAGATAAAGATCGCTCTAGCGGGTTTAATCTGTCCGTTTCGGAAATTGCGAAAGCGACTATGATTGGAATTCGTGGATTTGACGCCACTGTATATAAGGAAGAGGGTAAAGAAATTCCCATTCGAGTTCGATTAAGACAAGAAGATAGAAACAACCCTGTGGCTATTCAAAGAATTGGGTTAAGGACACAGAGCGGATTTATTGTCGCGTTAGGGGATGTAGCCTCCATCTCTTCTGGATATGGACCCAGTGAAATTCAAAGGACAGAACAACAAAGATCCGCGGTTGTCTCCGCCCAGGTTTTTGGCAGAAGTTTAGGAGATGTGATTGAAGAAGTAGACAAAAAGCTGCTCTCTTATAAATCTCTTCGGGAATATTCTGTAGATTTAGGTGGAACCAAACAAGAGATGAAAGAATCTTTTGGCGGACTTATATTAGCCTTAATTTTGGCGATCACTTTAATTTACATGATTATGGCGGCTGGCTTTGAATCCTTACTCCATCCTCTCTTAATTATGATAACGGTTCCTTTAGGAGTGATAGGGGTCGCGTTAACTGTTCTGCTGACATGGACCCCCTTGAGTGTACCCATATTTTTGGGCATTGTTATTTTGGGTGGTATCGTCGTCAATAATGGAGTGGTGCTCATAGAGCATTTTAACGAGCTGCGCAAAGAAGGGATGGGGCTAACGGATGCCGTAATCCAAGGCTGCTCTCACCGATTGACTCCTATTATCATGACCGCTTTAACAACTATTTTAGCTCTAGTTCCCATGGCCGCTGGTTTGGGGCAGGGAATTGCCAAAATGCTCGCCCCCATGGCCTTGGCCACATTAGGCGGTCTCTTTATTTCCACAACTCTAACCCTCTTTGTCCTACCTCTTCTCTACCTCACCATCGAAGAGAGACGCAACCAGAAAATTTGAAATTCATTCAATTTTTTACAGGACGCCCTATTAGCACAGCGATGCTGTGCGCTATCTTTGTTTTATTGGGTGTGATTGGCTTCAACAAAATGCCGATTGATCTGATGCCCGGTGGAGATTCTGGAGTTCTCACCATTTTTGTTGGAATCCGCGGCGGACTGCCTCCCGAAGATATTGAATCCCTTGTAACAAAAATTGTGGAAGATGAAATGGCCACGCTTCCCCACTTAGACGAAATCATCTCTGTCTCCAGAAAAGAGAGAGCCGTAATTACTCTTAATTTTAAAGTAGGGACAGATACCACGCGCTCTGCCCTAGAGGTGCAAGAACGGTTAGCTAAAATTCGAGGGAAATTACCCAAAGATATTGAAAAACCGGTCGTCTCCCGCTACGACGAAGGGCAATCCCCCGTCATGATTCTGGCGATGTCCTCTAAAAATTATACCCCGGAACAGATGCGCGAAGTGGCAGATAACCAATTAAAACCGATTTTAAAACGGGTGGATGGCGTAGGGAATATTGAAATTGGAGGCGGCAGAGAGAAAAAAATATTGGTGGAGTTCGATAAGGGCCGCCTAGAAGCTTATGCCATTCCCATTAACCAAGTGGTGGGGCAAATAGGCCAAGAAAATCTAAACCTTTTAAGTGGAAAAGTAGAACAAACTCGGGATTCCTATTATGTGCGCACTGTGGGAGCGTTTAAAACATTAGAAGATATTGGAAACCTTCCCATTGCGGTTACAAAGGAAGGCTCCCGCATTCGCTTAAGGGATGTGGCCGAAATTCGAGATTTCTACATGGAAGCAGACTCTTATTCCCGCTTAAATCGAGAACCCGTTGTTTCTATTTATATTCAAAAAGAGACTTTGGCGAATACCATCTCCGTAGCCAAAAAAATTAACGAGGCTTTGGAAACCTTTAAAAAAGAGATGGATCCTAAAATTTCTCTTTCTGTGGTTTCCGACCGCTCTATTGCCATAGATAAAGCGCTTGGCAATTTAAAGGGCTCCTTAGTGCAAGGAGCTCTTTTAGTTGGATTTATTCTTCTACTCTTTCTAAGAGATTTAATAACGACCAGTTACATATTTGTCACTATTCCGCTCTCTTTAGTTATGACTTTGGCGATCATGTATTTCTGCGGTCTTAGCCTAGACGCTATGACCATTCTGGGTCTTATTCTTGCATCGGGGCAAATTTCGGACAACTCCATTACCGTATTGGAAAATATCCATCAATATAAAAGAAAGCTTGTTCAATATGTAATGCGTTGGAATCCACGCATCCATTCCCCCTCTAAAATCCCAGATCTTTATAAACCATTGGTCAAAGTTGGACCCAGAAGCGAACTTCAAATTAATCAAGATTTAGCGGATAAAACATTCGCCATAGAAGGAACCTCGCGCATGTTTTTGGTCATGTTCGCCAGCACCTTAACAGCGGTGATTGTTTTTTTACCGATTGTCTTTTTAAATCCGCAAGTGCGTATTCTCTACAAAGGACTTTCTGTGACCGTTACAGCTGCCCTTCTTTGTTCTCTGTTAGTAGCCATAACCATTATTCCTTGTCTATCTGCCAACATCCCTTCCCGTTGGGTTAAAGAGAGCTCCTTTTTTTCCACCTATTTTTGGATTTTTTTAGATACAAAGTTAAAGCGTTTTAAAATTTTCTTTGACCTATGGTATTCAAAATCGGAAAGAATTTTCCAAAAAACCTTAAAAAAAATCTGGAAGAAAAAAAAGATGGATGAAGATATTGTGATTACCTCTCAAACCCGCCGCAAACTCTTTAATACTTCTGGCGGAATGAGGCGCTACCGACATATTGTGAGCTATTTCATGCGGAAAAGATACAGGGTAGCGCTGGTTTTAATTCTATTGGTGATTGGAAGCGGATATCTCTTTAAATTTTTAGATAAAGAATTTATTGGATCTCAAGAAGAAAATGAGTTTATTATTTTTGTGGAGCTTCCTTCTGGGACAAAACTAGATGTATCGGATAAAGTGGTGACAGAAATAGAAAAGACTTTAAACCAAATTCCGGAAGTGCAAAAATCCGTTAAAAATTCCGTAGCCAGAGTGGAGGGGTGGTCTTCTAAAATTTATGTGACTTTAGTTCCTTCCATAGAGAGAACCCGTACCACTCAAGAAGTTATGAATTTCTTGCGCCCTCTGGTTTCTAAAGTTGGCCAAGAGTACGACGCTTTTGTCTATTTTTCGGAAGCGGCGAGCGCCAAAGAATTTGTGATCGATGTTTTTGGCTACGACTACAATAAACTGCGCGATATCGCCGTAAAAATTGCCCAAGGGCTAGAAAAAGTTCCCGGATTAGCGGACATTAAACTGCGCTACAAACCGGGACGACCCGAAGTCCGCATTGAGGTAGACCGGGAAAAATCTTCTCTATTTAGCTTTTCCGTGAATGATATTGCCCAATCCCTGCACGCTCAAATTAGGGGACTTCGCGCCACTTACTTTGTTACTCCCACATCTCAAATAGAAACGGTAGCTCGGCTGCAGGAACAATATAGAAAAACATTGGAAGATATTCAGAACTTAACTTTGATCAATCCCAAAGGAGAGATTATTTCCATTCGCCAGTTGGCAAAATTTGAATTTGGGCTGACCCCCAGCGAAATTTGGAGGAAAGATAGAGAAAGAATGATCCAGGTGAGCGCTAACCGCGGAGATGTTTCTTTAAACAAGGTGGCAGAGAAAGGGATGGAAGCGTTACGGCAAATCAATATCCCCACCGGCTACTACTACGAAATTGGCGGCGACTACCCCAAGATGATAGAGACCGAAAAAGAATCTAGCTTCGCGTTTATGATCACGATTATTTTAGTTTACGCTGTTCTGGCCAGCCTTTTTGAATCCTACAGTCAACCCTTCTTAATTTTAACGGCTGTCCCTTTAACGCTTATTGGAGTGATCCCGCTTTTATATATAACGGATACCCCTGTAACATTGGGAACCTATATTGGATTTATTATGCTGGGAGGTATTTCCGTCAACAACTCGACTATTCTTGTGGATGTTTTTAACGAAATTAGAAAAGATAAAAATGTCTTAAGGGCTCTGCTTCAATCCGGCCAAGAAAGAATGCGCCCCATTTTAGCCACCACTTTAACCAATGTTTTAGGCATGATCCCTCTAGTCCTAGCCAAACAAGGCTCTGGATCCCTATGGTCCCCCATGGCAATGACCGTAATCGGCGGCATGACCGCCTCCACCCTTCTCCTACTCTTCGTCCTCCCCGGATTTTATCTAATTATCCAAGACATAAAATCTTTCGGAACCAAACTCTTCAGTGGCCTTTTAGAACTAAAAGGAAAAGAATAATTTATTCCCTAATTTATTCCTAATTTATTGTCAATAAAGGCGCCGCTTAACTAGGGCAACTGTTAGGGAATTAAGGGGAAATTGCCTTTCGCCAGAGGCGGCGCCAAAATCTTACTGATATCTTCCAAAGAGCGTTCTTATTTCTCCCATCTTTTCTACTTCGTTCATAAACTCAACCACTTCCGTAGCGGATGCGATCACAAATATTCTTAACTGTTCGGTAGCCCAATTTTCCATAAAGCGATGAGGATTATCCGTAAAGATTTGCAAATGGAAATCCTTTTGGATTTTCTCCTTGAGCATTTCATGAATAAGATGAGTATCCATTTGAATAGAAGGGTCGATCTCTTGTTTATCCAACAGATTCTTCCGAGTAATAACAATAGACCCTAATGAAACTTTATCTAACATCTCCTCTGAAATTCCATACTCTTTCATCAATTGATCTTTGAGCGCATCCAAATCAATAGAATCTTGATTCGTTAGTAATGGAATGATTAAAGGTTGATCGCTCACCGCTGCCAATCGAATTCTAGTGGCCAAGGCGCCTAATTTATCGCCAGAAACTTGAGATAAATCGAACAAATCCAGCACCAGCTTATTCGAATCTTGCGCCAGAATTTCTTCTTGGGTTAAATACCCTGCCACACGAATAAATTCGTCGATAGAAAAATTAGCAGATTTAGAATTTGGATTCTTTCTTTTTCCAAAATTGAAGATGGAAGAAAGCTGTAAAATTAAGAGGGAATAATTGGCAGGAGGAGAAGGATCTTCAACCACACTATAAGCCAACAGTTTCTCACTCGATTCATTCAGTTTTAGATCCATCTCTATTGGAATAATTTCATTAGAAATATTTCCCATAGGAACTCCATAATTTCTATCTACAATGGTTCCAGTCTCTTCTGGCTCTTTCTTATACCCTCCCCCCATCTTTATTTGGCTCCCACTATGACTCAAAATAGCGTTATAACTAAATACGCCTATATCTTCTAAATCGAATGTGTCCGATGGGTCTGAAATAACAATGCGACTCATTTTTCTATTAGTCGCGCTAGTTTTATATTTGTTCATGTAATAAATTTCTCGGTCATAGATTTCTCCCTCAAATACAGACTCTTTAAATTGATATTTATCAACATTATTTAATTTTTTATTGCTGATAAGGTTCTGCTTTAGATCATTCTGTAACTCTATATTGAAAGTTAAGGTACCTGTCTTAAGCGCCTTGAATTTAATTAAAAAATGGTCTCGTTTATCTAAATCTATGATGGGCGTAGCGCTAACGGCCCAATAATTCCCAGCAGGAACTCGAAAAGACCCATTGGAATTTCTTCTTATACTTGTGACAAAATCAAGGTAAGAAAGAATAGAAAATCGACCTGATCCAATATATTCCCCTGGTAAGATAGGGAGAGGAGTTGGAATCGACATAGGAGTTGCTGTTGGGACAGGTGTGGGAACTTGAGTTTGGATTGCCACAGGAGTTGGAATGGCTGTAGGCTTAGGTGTTGGTTGAGGTGTTACTATAGGAATAGGGGTTTGTTGTGCCGTTGCTACTAGTATCGGTTCCTGTGTTGGGTTGGGAGATGGGATGTTGGGGTTTTGTTCTTTTGGGCTAATCACAACTTCTACTCCTTTCTCTGGGCTTACAGAAACTTCTACCTTATGTTCTGCAAATTCAAATCCACGCGGATTGGTTGTGGAAGGAACTTTATGATATCCGGTCTCCATTTTTGTTTTTGGGGAGCTGGATTCCACTTCTTCCACTTTTAGAGAAGTAATTCCACAAGCCTGAAGCATACTCACTCCCATAACAAAAATTGGAACGAGTAAAGTTGACGATATAACGCTTAACTTTTGTGAAAGTTTAGATTTATTCTCGTCTTTCATAATTCCAAGAATCCGTCCCTTTCGATCTCTTTTAAATTCAATTTCAGAAATTTTTAACTCTTCAATTTGGGAAAGGTGCCGATAACTATTTCCGCTCGAAAATAGATCCATCAGATAAAAAACTTTCTCTTTAAGTGTAGGAGATCCGGAATTATCAGTAAGGCGTTGGAGTTGTTCTATCATTCCCGAATCCGGCAAACTTAAGCGCTGGAATATTTCAGAAAATTCCGTTTTAGAATCCGTCATGGATTGATTAGAAATATAATCCTCACTGGCAGATGAATTTTTATAGAGCTTTTCAAAAGTTTCTCTTATCTCATCTTTTTTAGGATGAAAATTGTAAACCATGCGGCCCAACTCCCGCGCAAAATTAGCTGCAAATAAATTTTTATCTCCAATAAAGCTATTGGAATAGGGGTCCCCACTTAAAAATAGGGCTTCTTTATTATTGCACGCGTAATTCCCAGAATCAGCCCCTTGTTTAGTGGCAATTAACTTTACAATCCCTTGAATAAATCCTAATTCATCAAACTTTGATATAAGATTCCGCAAGAATTTAAATTCATCCACGGATAGCCGATGTTCCGCGTCCGCCACCTCTAGTCCATATTTAGATTTTAGTTCGGAACGGATCTGCTTTTCTTCCTCATTCATAAGATTGCGCGCCGGCATTTTATAACTAGCCTGCACACAATCCCAAAGTTGAGACATCGTATTTACGGACAAACCACAGGCGGTATTGAGAAGCGAAACAGCCACAAGAATCACAATTCCTAAAACAGAGTTAGAAGTTGGTGTGGCCGCCGCTCCCATTAAAATATAAGCTAGTGATGGAAGAGTTAATCCTATCAGTAGGCTTTGTATTGGAGTAGAGGGTGGATCCGCTTTTAACTGGATTGATTTAACTCCAGAAGTGGCTGTTACGCTACTCTGTGTTGATACACGACTAAACTTAAGTTCTACAATTTCCACATCTACTCTATCCGAAAAAACAATCCAATCTAAAACCCTATCGACATTAGGAATAAAGTAATCTTTTAAATTGAGATGCGCGGTATAAAGGTTATCGGCAAATATAAATCCTTCCGCGTATAATTTAGGAAAGGCGCCCTCTTTTTTCTTCCCTGCGATTGTTTGCCAATACCGATTTTGTAATTCCATTTTCAACTCAAATTTTCCACTTACTTTTGGTCTTACGGTTAATGTTAGAAGGGGGTACTCTGCTAAATTGACTGTGGCGCATTTATACCTTTCCCAACCTCTTCCCCCGTATAGTCTAAATGAACCATCAAGGAGATAGCCTCCTCTTCCCCTTCCAAACTCTCCATTGTTAAATATAAAACTAGAAACAATACTCTTACTTTCCATACTGGGTGTAGGCGTTGGCTGAGGTGTGGGTGTCACAGTTGGGGTCGGAGTGGGCGTAGGTTGAGGTGTGGGTGTGGGTGTGGGTGTGGGCGTAGGAGTAGGTCTTGGGGTCGGTGTAGGGTATGGCGTTACGCTTTGCGTTGGTGTTGGCTGAAGGTGGTTCATCATTCCATACTGTAATGTAATGCTCTCAATTAATATAGAGTTATCTCCGCTATCAGGGGGAAGGCCATCCCTTTTAAGTGCGTCCGATAAAAAAATCTTACTAACTTGACCTTTCTTCCAATCATAAATTTGCCTAATATCTTGTGGATAGGAAGCAATCTCTCCCTTACTGTCCTGAACATTCCAAATTAATTTCTTTTTGTTTTCACTCATGGATCCAACCAGATTGTTACCGTAAGAATCTTGTAGCTCTAACTTTATTCTCATTTCCTTATGAACTCGTAGTAAAAGGTTTAAAATAGGTCTTTGAGAAATATCAATGGGAAAAATCTCCCCTCCCAAGAAACCAAAGCTTGGAAATAGCTTGATCTTTTTCCCATCTATTAGCTCAAAACGACTGTTTCCATACCCTTTTAGATTTTGTATTGGTAAGAGTTCCAGAGGTTGAGGCTCTTCAGTAGGGCCCAATGCAATTTCATAGAGTTCAATCTCTCCAGAAGGATCAGAAATAACAAGGGTAGTGGCTACCTTATCCTTTACATCTGTTAATTTCAGATCCTCTCCTAAATCGATAACACTTATATTTTCTCCTACTGTGGCAGGTAAGGTCACGATAACCTTAGCAACATTATCAACCATGCCTCCTAAAATTCTCTCCCCCTTCTGATTCTTAAGTTCCAATTCAAATTGAGCTGGAAGAGAATTTTTATGTCGAATATAAAGTAAATGATTGACCTGCAAATCAATAGAAATTGACAAAGATTGTTCATAGTAACCTTGAGACTTTTTGAGGATTAGATAGTATCCAAGAGGATTATCAATTTTAATACCACCATAATACCTACCACCACCTGAACCAGGATAATAGACTCCTGGATACACTGGAATCGTATAGTAAGATGGTGTTATTGAACTACTTTTGTTCGAAATTTCAGACGATTTCTTGGTATTTTGAATTTGAGCTAAAGTTTTTCTATACCTTGGGGTCCGGTTGGAAGAAAAGGGTTCTCCAACTTTAATGAAAGATATATCCGTCCTAACGGGGTTACCACTTACTGGTGTTATAGGTTGAGGGGTTTGGATTCCAAATAAATTGTGCGTGCAACCCACAATGGCAGCTACCAGAGGGAAAGCAGACACAATTCTTCTGATATTTACTTTTTCAAAAACTCTCAGCGCCTTCATAACTTTAAACACTACCGCTACTCCACCAAGCAACAGGATCCCACCCAAAACTATGGAAACCAAATCCATTGGATTTCCCGCCCCTCCATTCGTTAACAAAGCGCTTGAAATGGATAAGAATCCTAAATAGTTTTCCTGCAGTGATTTACCAAATTTGTCTTTGACTGCATGGGAAACTTCAGCTATTCTAGAGTTAGAAATGCTAATGGCTCCTATTTTAGAACCTAAAGACAATACGGAACTAAATACGGAGGGATAATTATATGGTTGAGATGATGTAGGGAGCTGTGTTAGTTGCTTTTCTGGCTGTCCTTTGGATAAAGTGGGAAGATCATCATTATGATAAGAAGAACCAACAGAAACGCTCTCGTTAGAGGAAGCTAATTTAATGACAGAAATAGTGTTTGATGTGTTTTGATTTATTATTTCACCAAAAGATATTTCTAATATTTTTAGTTTTGAACTATCGGAAATAGCAACTTGGGTAGCTTCTCTATTTTTAATTCCAGCTACGAAAGAATCTCTTAGATCAAACATATGCAAAGCAGGTCCAGTTACTGTTTTGCTTCCTTTAATAATCAATTTACTCACATTGTCTTCCAGATAACCCATTAACTGTTGTCCATCTTTATTTTTTAATTCTAATTCAAATTTATAATCACTTTCCGGAGAATCGATTTTAATATAAAGAAATGGCCTATTTTCTAAATTTATAGGAGATATCTGACCAAGTAAATAGGCCTGCATTCCTCTGCTAATTTCCAACGCGCCATCTGGAAAAATAGTGAACCAAGCATAACTCATCCCATAAGGATTCCACTTTCCTACATGCGGAAGAACATTAAAGAGACTCCCATCTTGAGGGGTAACAATCGGTGTTGGTTGAGGACGAGGTGGCGGTGGAGTTGTAGGAGAATCTTCATCACATCCTGCGATAATCGAAACTATCACAGAACACACAGTTATGCCAAGAACAAGAGTTTTTCTTATTACAAGAATACTCGTAGAATAGCGGAGGGCGGTTCCTCCCAATACGGATAGGCCTCCTAAAAGCAATAGGAAAGCAAAATCTTCTTCGGGGTTTTTGCCTTCTCTTTTATGCTGCACATATCGTTGGTACTCTACTACTTGAGTATAGGTTTCTAAGTAGAGTTCTATATTGGAAGGATTTATTTCCCGACGAGACTCATCTAAATAACCAATTGCGGATAGCAAAAAGCCAAACCGGTCCAATGATCCATATTTTTTAACCACAGGGATATCATCCCAATATTTATAAACAAACTTAATTTTATCCGTTAAACTAATATTCGAATCCATCAACATGTAATAGACTTTAAAACCAGTATCAACAACAGTATTTAAAACAGGAACATTAAAGACTCCGGCTAGGAAAATGGACCCTGACACCATCCCAATGGCTATCGTTTTTTTAATAGGATTCCATATATAATGTTTTAAAATTGAAACAATTTTGTTTTTGGAAAGAAACGAATCTAAAATTCCTGCTTTGGACTGTTCTAAGATAAGAGTATCTTCTTTAATTTGCGCGGATATTTTTGCTTTATGCTTTTCTGGCGCGGGGTTAGAAAGAAGAGTTAATGTAATTCTTGAAATTTTCTCTTCATTCCCCACTTTCCCATAAATCGCGAGATCTAATTTTATTTCTTGTGAGGATTTTTTAGATCCATCTTTAACCACGATGATATCTTTAATCTTAATTCCCTTTATGCTGCGCATACCGTTTAATTCTTTTTGTGTTTTAAACCATTGGCCCATTTCGGCACGAATTTGATTTTTTGTTACTCGGTCTAATTTGGGAACTTGGGAAAGGAACTTCTTGGTAAATTTGCCAATGGCATAAGTGGTAAATAACCCTTCTATGGTTGGAACAATTTGGGCTAAGACTCCCCTAATGGGCGCGAAAGGGGATGTGGGTTTTAAATTAATGCGTTCACCCATGAACATTTTTTCTAAGGGGGTTTTGTCGCGGTTAAAAATTTCCAAGTAACTGTTTTCCCCATCTTTTATAGAACCCAGGCGCGGAGTTAAAGTCACATAGGCGATGCGCTTATCTTTTAGAAGTTTGGTCATTCCTTCTGTATGGAAACCGCCGGCTACTAAAACGGATAAAGGGTGGGTTTTACTTTTTTCTTTTGCTTTCTTTAATAGATTTTTCACTAAGACATCGTTGCGAGCAATGGCAGATTCGTTGAACCGTTCAAAAGGTTCTAAGAGAGAACTCAAATGCTGGGCGCTCGATTCTGGAATAGGAATGCTTGGGACGCCCAGCATCTGAATTCTCTCTGTTAAATGGCTAATTTCACTTTTTCTTCCAATATATTTTTTCCACACTTCTGGACCCATCTTATATTCCACTAGTTGTTTGACTAATCTTAAATCGTTAGAAATTTTTAGAAGGCGTTTCTCATTTTCTGTAAAAACTTGAGACTCCAACCGTTTTTGCTCCAAACCTTCCAGCTCTTGAAACAGAGCTTCGCTCTTAATTTCGTTCGTCATCAAGACATAGCGCACATACCTATCCATTTGCGGCCATTGCGACAGATTCACCCCATAAGTTTTGCAGACATCTTTTAAGTAAAGATAAAACTGGCTGTAAGTTATTTGTCCCAATCTATAGTAAATGGATTGAGTAGCAAGGTTTTCTAATTCTGGTTTAGACAATCTAT
>Ga0209515_10001827_pt1 | contig 34380 bp, 30 predicted proteins | sample Subgroupgradi54m_FD_187454 | JGI IMG/M metagenome (GOLD analysis project Ga0209515, IMG submission 187454) | Subsurface groundwater microbial communities from S. Glens Falls, New York, USA - GMW60B uncontaminated upgradient, 5.4 m (SPAdes)... ... | reverse complement strand
CTGGCGGACTGGCAGGTGGCCGGCTCCAGCAAGTTCAAGGTGGACGCCAGCGGGAACCTGACGGTGGCCGGGACGCAGACCTTCACGGGAAACACGACGATCACCGGGAACCTGACGGTGAACGGGAACACGACGTTGGGGAATGCCTCCAGCAACACGGTGACCTTCAATGCGGGCACCGTCACCTTCGCCAACGCGACGACGGTGAATGTGGCGACTTCCACGACCGCGCTGAATTTCGGCTCCGTGTTGGACATTGACAAAACCAACACACGCGTGGGGATTGGGACGACGATCCCGGCGGCGCTGCTGCATGTGGCCGGCACAACGGCCATCTTCGGGGCAGGGGAAGGGGGAACTCCAACGGCGACCACCCTCCGGGGTGCGGCGGCAACCGGGACGAACATTGCAGGGGCAAATCTGACCGTTGACGCCTCGAACGGGACAGGGACGGGGGGTTCCGGTGCGCTGATCTTTAGAACAGCCCCCGCCGGGGCAACGGGGAGCACGGCCAATACCTTAACCGAGGTGATGCGCATTACAAGCAACGGCAGCGTGGGGATCGGGACGACAGCGCCGGCGGCAACTCTCGACGTCAGGGGTGGCAACGTCTTGGTCTCAAACGGCAACCTGGATGTGAACGGAGGTAGAATTAATAACGTAAGGAATCTAGCGGGAACATCTAGTGAAACTACCGGCGACATTATTAATTTTAGCGAGAGTTCGTTAACGACCGGCAACATGATCAGCCTCGCGCACGACACATCGACATTCTCCGGCGATGGCCTGCTGATGAATTTTGCGAGCGGGACAGGAAGCTTCACCGGAAAATTCGTGGACCTACAAAAAAACGCCGTAACACAATTAAGCATTGGCAGCAGCGGTACTCTCTACACTGCCGGCAACGTGGGGATCGGGTCTGCCACTCCGGCGGCGGCACTGGACGTGGTGAGTGCTGCGACGAGCGGCGGGCTGACAACGCTGGCGTTAACACCTGGGGCGCACACGGCGATGACGGCGGAGAAGAGCGACATCTCAGTGGCCGCGCACACGGACACGATCACCGGCGGGTACGCGACCCAGCGGTTTATGGTGATCAACACGCCGACGATCACGGCGGCCTCAGCGCTGACGGTGACCAACGCGGACACGGTGAACATCGCAGGTCGTCCGACGGCGGCTGGCAGCGCAGTGATCTCGGGGGCGAGCGCCCTGCGGATTCCTGTGGCCCCGCATGGGAGCGCGAATGTTGGTCTCATCTCACTGGGCTCCGGGGCATGGGACGGCGCCACGGCCGGGTTCTTTGCCGGCTCCTCAAGCGGGACGGCGCTGGCGATCAACGCGGCCAGCGGGTACGCTGGCAACCTGGCGGACTGGCAGGTGGCCGGCTCGAGCAAGTTCAAGGTGGACGCCAGCGGGAACCTGACGGTGGCGGGCACGCAGACGAACTCCAGCTTAACAGTTGGCTCGGTGCTCTTTGCTGGAACCAGCGGGGCGATTTCGCAGAACAATGCCAACTTCTTCTGGGACAACACGAACACCCGATTGGGCATCGGGACGACGGTGCCCAACGAGCAACTGGAGATCACCGGAAACTTTCGGCTGCCCGCCACGACGGCTACGGCAGGGATCATCCGGTCCGGAGCGAATACCCTGCTGCACATCTACGGGACCAATAACTTCTACGCCGGGGTCTCTGCAGGGAACCTCACCTTGACAGGGACTAACAACACAGGGGTGGGGTATCAGGCGCTCATCGCCGTTACAAGCGGTGTCGACAACGTTGCCGTGGGATCTGTGGCGCTCACCGCAGTTGCAACCGGCTCCGACAACACCGCCGTGGGCTTCAACGCGCTCCGTCGTAACACCACCGGCGGCACCAACACCGCCGTGGGCGGCTACACGCTCAATTTCAACATCAGCGGCAGCAACAACACCGCTAATGGTTATCAGGCACTCTATAACGCCACTGGCGGCAACAACACCGCCGTTGGATATGCGGCTTTCCTCAGCAACACCACCGGCGCCAACAACGTTGCCCTGGGGTATCAAGCCGGTTACACCGCCACAGCGGCCAACGCCAACACCACCGGCGGCAACAACACTTTTATCGGCTACAACTCCGGCCCCAACACCGCCACACAGCTCAGCAACGCGACCACCCTTGGCTACAACGCATTGGTGGGCGCCAGCAGCAGCTTGGTTTTGGGCGGGACCGGCGCGGATGCGGTGAACGTGGGGATTGGGTCAGCAAGTCCTGCGGCGACCTTGGACGTGACAGGCACAGCGGTTTCTGGCGGATTGACGACATTAGCAGTGACTCCGGCGGCGCACACGGCGATGACGGCGGAGAAGAGCGACCTCTCGGTAGCCGCGCACACGGATACGATCACCGGCGGGTACGCGACCCAGCGGTTCGTGCTGGTTAACACGCCGACCATCACGGCGGCCTCGGCGCTGACGGTGACCAACGCGGACACGGTGAACATCGGCGGTCGTCCGACGGCAGCCGGGAGTGCAGTGATCAGCGGGGCCAGCGCCCTGCGGATTCCTGTAGCGCCGCACGGCAGCGCGAACGTCGGACTTGTCTCGCTCGGCTCCGGGGCGTGGGACGGGGCGACGGCTGGGTTCTTTGCCGGCTCCAGCTCCGGCACAGTCCACGCGATCAACGCGGCCAGCGGGTACGCCGGCAACCTGGCGGACTGGCAGGTGGCCGGCTCCAGCAAGTTCAAGGTGGATGCCAGCGGGAACCTGACGGTAGCCGGCACGCAGACGAACTCCAGCTTAACAGCCGGCTCGGTGCTCTTTGCTGGAACCAGCGGGGCGATTTCGCAGAACAATGCCAACTTCTTCTGGGACAACACGAGCAACCGGCTGGGCATCGGGACGACGGTACCCGGCGCGCCGCTGCACGTGACGGGCCAGTGCGTGACTGGGGACACGCTGCTTTCTCTGGCCGACGGCCGGCTTCTTCTGATCAAGGAGGTGAAGGGAGGGGAACGAGTCTACTCGCTGGATGAGGAGACCGGGCGGATCATCCCGGCCCGGATCAAGGGACTGCTGGACAAAGGGATCCAGCCGGTGTTCCGGCTGACAACCGCGTCAGGTCGCTCAATCCGGACGACGGGGAATCACCCCTACTTAACGCGCGACGGCTGGCGGAAGGTGGTGGAGCTGCAGGCGGGCGACGAGATCGCCGTGCCGAAGCTAGAAACGATAGGTCCGGTAGCGATTTCTGCGCACTACGGTCAAGCTTCCCAGGAGTTCTTTCTCGGAAAGACGGATGATGACGTCATGGACCAGCGCAAGAATTTCCTCGATCGGCATGAGAAGGACACGCAAAAGAATGATCCCGGAGCGGGGACTGACCGGATAGCGAAGAATATTTCCAAAGTCAGTGTCGCGCGTAATCAGAATCAGGGATTCTTTCTGGATCATGGCATGGATTTCAGGGTCCAAAGCCCCCGGTTTAATGTCCCGGATATCCTGAGCCTGATGGCCGGCTTCTTCGGAGGGCTTCTACCAGCGCCCGGGGCAGTCCGCGTCAACAAGGAATTTCACGCGGGATCACGCGGATCGAGGGATGAGCTCTTGTTCGTTGGCAAGGAGGGCGGCGTAGTAAATGCAGGCTTGAATGTCGTCGTCCTCGATGGGAGCAAATTCTTTTTTAAGCCGTTCGAAACTCATCCCAGTAGCCAGAGCTTCGAGGATGATGTAAACCGGCGTGCGGCTGTTCCGGATGCATGGTTTCCCGTGTTGGACATCAGGCCGAACAGTAACATGTTTTTCCAGGTTTCGAATGTCGAGCATTGGGCAACCTCCGTTTATACAACCCGGCATCAAGTATGGCACCTGCTGGATGGGCTGTCAAGCCAGGCGGCCTACGCCCAGCCGGCACCCGCCCCCGTCGACATCCGCTGGGATCGGATCGTCTCGGTTGAGTACGCCGGGCGTGAGCAGGTGTACGACATCGAGGTGGAGGGGACGCACAACTTCGTGGCCAACGGTATCATCGCGCACAACACGTTCCTGGCGACTTCCAGCGGCAACGTCGGCATCGGGACCTCGACCGCAGGGGGAACTTTAACAATTCTTTCCACCAATGCTACCGGAACAACCACAAGTGCGGCAACGTCATTATCGGCCAATTCTCTGACCACAGGGACAGGGTTTTATGCGGCGTCCTCCACGCTGACCTCCGGTCTTTTGATGAATTTACAAGTTTCAGGGACAGCCGCCGCGGCGAGTCAAACGGCTCTTAACATCTTGACGGCTGGAGCCAATGCCACCAGCGCCATCACGACCTACGGCGCTCAAATCTCGAACACCCACACCAACGCAACGTCTGGAACCAACGTGGCCCTCTATCTTAATGCCAGTGGCGCCACGACCGCCAATTATGGCCTGATTGTCAATGCCGGCAACGTCGGCATTGGAACGACAGTTGCCGGGGCGGCGCTGACCGTGAGGGGTGCCATTAGGGTAGTGGCGGTGGGGGATCTCGGCGGCTGGGACCAGACAACAGTCAGCGAAAATCTCGCCTTCACCGGCTCCTACTCGGGAAGCCAGGCGGTTCTGTTCCGAGACTCCGGCGGTCCGACGACCCAAGCGCAGATCAGCGTGAGCTCGGCACAACCGTCCTTCTTTGGCTTGGTGAGCAACGTGGGGATCGGGTCTTCCGTTCCGGCGGCGGCGCTGGATGTGTTGAGTGTGGCGACCGCTGGCGGGATGCCGACGCTGGCGCTGACACCCGGCGCGCACACGGCGATGACGGCGGAGAAATCGGACTTCTCGGTGGCAGCGCACACCGACACGATCACCGGGGGCTACGCGACGCAGCGGTTCGTGCTGTTCGACACGCCGACCATCACGGCGGCCTCGGCGCTGACGGTGACCAACGCGGACACGGTGAACATCGGCGGTCGTCCGACGGCGGCCGGGAGCGCGGTGATCTCTGGTGCGAGTGCCTTGCGGATCCCGGTAGCCCCGCAGGCCTCCACCCGCGTGGGGCTGGTGAGCTTAGGTTCCGGCGCGTGGGACGGCGCGACGGCCGGGTTCTTCGCCGGTTCGGCGAGCGGGACGGCGTTGGCGGTTAACGAGGTGTCCGGTTTTGCCGGAAACCTGGTGGATTTCCAACGGGCCGGGACGAGCCGATTCCTGGTCACCGGCGCCGGCAACGTCGGCATCGGGACGACGAGCCCGGCCTCCAAGTTGGATGTCACCGGCACCGCGACCTTTGGAGCGGCGGGCGTGTCGGCGATCAACGCGGGAGCGCACACGGTCACGCTTTCCGGGGCCAATCCCACAACGTATGCCACGTTCCGGGAGGCGGCGCTGGGGGCGATGACGCTGACCGGCACGAATCCCGGGCAAACGGTGACAACCGCCTCGACCCTGTACGTGGATACGCCGGTGGCGGGGACCAACGTGACGATCACGAACAACAAACCGATCGACACGGCGACCGGCGCCTACCTCACCTCCGGCGGCGTCTGGACGAACGCCTCGAGCCGGCTCTACAAGCAGGATGTGGCGCCGCTGACGGCGGAGGCCGCCACGAAGGCGTTCGCGAACTTGAATCCGGTGACCTTCCGCTATAAGGCGGATCCAACGGAACATCACGTTGGATTTATCGCGGAGGAGGTTCCGGATCTGGTGGCGACCAAAGACCGCAAGGGCTTAAGCCCATTGGATATTGTGGGCGTGCTGACCAAGGTGGTGCAGGAGCAGAAGAAGGAATCCGAACGGCAACAGGAGCAGATCCGCCGACTTCAGGAGCAGAACGAGGAGCTGATGAAGCGGCTGGAGGTGCTGGAGAAATCAGTGAGAGAACAAAGAGGACCGGCGAAATGAAATGTCAGATGAGGGAGAAGAAATCTTCGCGTGTTAAACCGGACTGCTCCAAAATCGCCAGCAGAGTACCGCGAGGGATGTCTTTTCCGTATGGGACAATGACCAGTCGGGTTCTTCCTTCGGTCCCTATTTTTACAAAGGCTCGGTGGCTTCCTTTTCCTCGATCAGGCGCTTCCGAAAAACCCGCTTTTCGAAGCGCCCGAATAATCTTTTTTGAGGAAAGGGATGGAAGCCGCACTAAGCGAAGGCGATTTCAAGCGGAGTGGTATAGCGCGTTTCGGAAACCAAAGAAGGTTTCACTTCTTCTAGAAGACCAAGCCGTTTCGCGTTGGCGATGTAGAGCTCGGCGGCTTCTTCGAGAGCGGTTCTTGCTTTTTCAGGAGTCGGCCCATAAGAGGCAACCCCAAGCTCAGGACATTTGGAAACGTACTGTCTGTTCTCTTTCCAGATTACAGCTGTTAGATGGTAGTGTTTCATTGGGTTATTCTCCTTGTGCGAGAAGAAGTATACCAGGTTTAACGATGTCCGGCAACGTCGGCATGGGACGACGAATCCACTGGAAGCCGAGCGAAACGCGCCGGAAGGTCAAATGCATTTACTTAGGCGGGTAAGGGGGACGCCGACCCTGCAGAAGCGCCTTAAGGCGCTGGAGAATGTGCCCAAGGGGGAGAAGAAGGAGCAATAAGATGAGGCAGATGAGAGAGATTGCTTCGGGCGCTGGGCGCCCTCGCAATGACGGGAGGGGGATTAGTGGGCGTGCTTCTCGCGGTGCTGGCGATGCGAGATGCGGTACGCCACTACCGCGATGTAAAGAGCGATTATTACCGCTGCGACCATCATTTCCATTATGCCTCACCTCCTCTGCTAACACAGATCAAGGTCATTCTCCATTCGAAATCGAATCTTTCGAAAAAGTAGCTTGCCAACCCGACAGCAAAAATCGCCTTGCCGATGTCGGTCGCTGTTTTGGCGAGAAACTCAAGTTTTCGTGTCGGCTTGGGCTTCATCTAGTGGGCGTGGCGCTTGCGGGCTTGCCGCTCATGCCACCAACTGATGCTCATGGCAAAAGCGAACATAATGCCCACTGTCATCAATGCACCGACGAAGGTGAATATTTGGGTGTGCGTCAATTCGCCCATCATTTTTCTTCCTCCGGTATGGTAAGAAAACCTATGAACATTATAACACACGATAAAATAAAACCGAAAAGCACGGCCCATTCATCGAGGCGGCCGGAGATCAATTTTCCGACGACCACGATAGTAAGTATGTACTTCGAAACATCGAGGAACATTTTGCCAAGCTCCAATCGGCGAGTGCGGTCTTGCAGCATAAAAATATATTAGGAGGAGAGAATGGGAAAGAAGAGGATGGTCGTTTTGGGGGTGCTCATAACGCACATCTCATTGTTCACGGCCTCTGTGTCGTGGGCGGCCTGGGGGAAGGAGGAGCCGAAGGACCAAGCGAGCGATGCCGTCGGCACTTCGACAAGCTCAAGGCGAACGGAGTCGGCAGCGGTTCCCGTTCCCGCGGCCGATTTCAAGATGGTGGAGGATCTGGCCAAGAATGACCCGGCCTTTGCATTGGATATGTACCGGATGGCGGGGGAGCGGTACTTGAACCGGCATAAGCCCACCCAAGCGGCAGCACTGCTGGCCGAGGCGTCGAAAATGGCCCCGGGCGATGAGCAGATTAAGGAAACTTTGGCCGATGCCCAGTTCTCAATCGGCCAGAACAAGGAAGCCATGGCCACGTGGGATCAGATTCTGGCGGACCGTCCGAAAGAGATCGGGGTACGGCTTCGTTACGCCAGTTTCCTGGAGAAAACCGGGGATGGGGCGAAATCCATCGAGACGATTCGGGAGTTGCTCGTCCAGCATCCGGAGGAGATCTCACTCCGGTATTGGATCGCGGATGCTTACACCCGGCAGGGAAAGTCCAGTGATGCGGTGAAAGAGCTCCAAGCAATGCTGAAGACCTTACCCAAGGAGGAAGTGGAGATCAAGCGCCGGATCAACATTCTGCAGCCGCCGGCTCCACCGAAGCAGGAGGCGCAACCGGCAAAAGTGGCGAGCGAGAAAAAAGCAGTCATGACGCACCGTTGACAACAAAGGAGAAAATGACCGTGCGACGAGCCGTTATTCTTCTTGCAGGTTTTGGTTTTTTGGCGGGAGGTTTGGTGGGGGTGAAGGCGTGGGCCGAGGAAAAAAAGGTAAAAACGGAGATGGCGGCGCCTGGGCCGACGGAGGAGCAGCACAAGGCGTTCATCCAGCAGGTGAAGTCGAATGCCGCGGCGGTGAATCTTCAGGAAGTCACCGTGCAGGTGCTGGGGATGCAGTATCAGAAAGAGGTCAACAACCTCCAGCAGATGCAGGCGATCTTCTGCGACACCTACAAGCTGGATGTGAACAAGTTCCGGCAGGGAAGGTACCGGTTCGATGAAAAGACTGGGAAATTCAACGAAGTGGAGACGAAGGGCTAAAGCGAGATTGCTTCGGGTACTTCGTACCCTCGCAATGACGATCGCTGTAACCAGCTGTTTGGCCGCGCCGGCGCACGCGGTGCTGGATACCTACCTGCAGGATTTCGACGGGCTGACGGCCGATACGACGGTGGATGGGTCGGATCTTTTCAAGGTATCGTCCGGTTCCACCTCCAATGCGCTTATCCAATCCAGCGTGACGCTTACGGGAACAGGCAACTCGCTGAAGATCGCCGGGGCATCCACGCCGGTTCAGGTGGGCCGCAGCACCACCTACGGAGGCCTGACGCCGACGTGGGTGAAGTTCCTCATCCGGCCGGGGATGGGAGGCGAGCGATTGTCGGGGCCGACAAGCGGGATTGCCGCGGTGAGTTTTGATTTCAGCGGCAAGGTTCTGGCGGCCAGCGGGAAAAGCTGGGTGGACACAAGCCAGACGTTCACCCAAGGAAATTGGTACGAGGTGACCTACAAGTTGAACTTCACCAACCGGACGTACGATCTGTACGTGAAGCTCGCCAACGTCACCCCATCCAGCTTTACGCCGGTCAAGAGCGGGCTGAGCTTTATCGACTCCTCCAAGACCAGTTTAGGGACCGTGCGGTTCGATGGGGCCTACAGCACCACCCAGCCGGACAACACCTACGTCGACAACCTGCTCGTTCATTACATTGAGCGGGTTGATTTTGCAAGCGCGGCGCAGACGATGATCCAAGGCCAAGTTTCCGGGCCGATCATCGTGCAGCTGCAGAACTCTCTTCGGGATCCGCAGAAGGCCCCGGAGGATATTGTGCTGGAGCTGACCTCTTCCTCCTCCGGAGGAAAATTCTCCCTTCAGAAAGAGCCGTGGCGCGACATCACCCAGGTCACTTTAAACAAGAATGACACCTCCGCCACCTTCTACTACAAGGACAGCAAGGTCGGCCAGCCGATCCTTCAGGTGAAGGGATTTCCGGACCGAGGATGGCTGGACGGGCTGCAGCAGGAGAAGGTGATCGCCAAGGCATCCTACTTCGAGGTGTTGGCCACCAGCCCGCAGGTGGCCGGCGTGCCTTTTCCAGTGACGATCTATGCGCGGGATGCGGAGGGCAACCTGCAGGAGGATTACAGCGGCAGCACCTCCCTCACGCCGACCTACCTCAGCCCGACCACCGGCACAGAACTGCTGAGTCCGACGGAGGCCAGCGGGTTCGTCAAGGGAAAGAAGGAGATGCTGTTGATGTATCCGGACGCCGGATCCATCCGGATCGCAGTGACCGATCTCTCGAGCTCCGCCAAGACCGGAACCAGCGGCCAGATCCTTTTCCTACCGTCCAAGTTTCAGGTGGATGCCGAATCCTCACAGGTGGTCAAGCGGCCGTTTTCCCTGACGGTCTCGGCGCTGAATGCCCTTGGCGCAGTGACCCCTCATTACGAGGGCGCCGTGAATCTGACCGTTGTGCCGGTTGCTCCGACCACGAGCACAGGGCTGCTCTCGCCGGCCGCGATTGCCGCCGCCAGTTTCTCCGGCGGCAAGGCCACCGTCCAGGTGACCTATCCGAACTGGGGGACGATCACAATCAGCGCCACCGACGCCGCTTCGCCGGCCATCACCGCGACCTCCGGCACCATGACCTTCAATCCTGACTCGATCCTCCTCAAGATTCAGGCACCGCCGTCCCCTCGCGATTTCTTCTACACCGACGAGTTGTTCAAGGTGGAGCTCTCCGCGCTGGCCGCCGGCGGCGCGCCGATTTCAAACTACCTGGGGACCTTCGAATTATCTGCCACCTCCGGTCTGGGGCTGCCGGACAAGTACACCTTTACGGCCGGCGATGCCGGCGTGCATTCCTTTTCCGTAACCACAAGTTCGCCCGGGACTTATTCCATCCAGGCCAAAGAGTCAGGGTCCTCCTTGGCCAGCGCCAAGCTCTCGGCGACGGTCAAGCAGGCCCTGCTGAAGGTGGTCTCCACGGTGGCTCCCGTCGGATCGGCCACGGAGGTGACGATCCTGCTGGTGGATGAGACCGGCAAGGTGATCAAGCAGGAGAGCAACGCCACCATTAAGGTGCGGTTGTTGGAAGAAAATGCCAACGGTTCGATCAGCTCCTCGGCGTTGGGCCAGTCGCTCCGACTCATTCAGGGACGGGCCACGTTCCTCATTTCCGACTCCGAACCGGAGACGGTCAGCGTGATTCCATTCTCTGAATTGGGCGTGAAGGTGCAGCCCGGCGTCGTTCGATTCGGGCGGTTCGCCAAGCGCGGCGTGGGTGTGCTGCTCTGGCGAGAGGTTCGAGAATCCAAACCAAAAGAATGACGCCCGACACTTCCCGGGAACTCAAGCAGATTCAATGGGGCCGGCGGCTTGTTCAGCGCGGGATCCTTACGGCGGCTCAGTTGGACGAGGCGCTTACGGAAGAAAAACAAAACGGCACCTTTCTGGGAAGCCTTATCGTCAGAAAGGGATGGGCTTCCGAGGAGCAGGTGGCCCGCGCCCTCAGCGAGCAGTTAGGGTTGGCCTACATTGATCTGAATACCCGTCCCGTCGAGCCGGAAACGCTGGATTTCCTCCCGGAGAGTCTCTGCAGAACCCACCGAGCGGTTCCTTTGTTTGCGCTGGGGGATTCGATCACCGTGGCGATGGCCAACCCTCTGGATGCCAAAGCCATCGAGGAGCTTGAAGAGGCCTCTCAGCGGAATATCCGACCGGCGGTTGCTACACCGACGGCGATTGTGCGGGCCTTGGAAGAGGCGCTTCGCCGACGGATGAACCTTCCTGAAGGGACCGCCCAGCAGGCGGCGGCCCCTGCCGCCGAGCTGGGTAAAGGAGCCGCCGCGGCGGCTTCATCGGCTGAGACGACGTCAGCCCCGCCAAGTCCGACCATAGACCCGGTTGCCAACCTAAAGGCAGTCGCCAGCTTGGCACCGGTGGTGCAGTTGGTGGACGGCTTGATTGCCGAAGCGGTCACCGCCGGAGCCAGCGACATCCACCTGGAGCCGGGCAAGGAGCAGTTCCGCTGCCGGTTCCGGGTGGATGGAATTCTGCTGGATCGGCCGCCGATCCCGAAAGAGTACCAACCCGCAGTGATCTCCCGGCTCAAGATCATGGCGAACATGGACATCGCCGAGAAAAGGCTTCCGCAGGACGGCCGAATTGAGAAGGCGGCGGCCGGGCGCACCATTGACCTGCGCGTCTCTTCCTTTCCGACGATTTACGGAGAGAATGTGGTGATGCGGATTCTGGACAAGCAACGGTCTTTGATGCGGCTGGAAGACTTGGGGTTTCTCGAGGGGACGCTGGGCGTTTTCAACGATCTGATCACCAAGCCGCACGGAATCATCCTGGTGACGGGCCCCACCGGCTCGGGCAAAACGACCACGCTCTATGGGGCCCTGCAGCGGATCGATCGGACGGCAAAAAACGTCATGACGCTGGAAGATCCGGTGGAGTATGAATTGTCAGGAGTGTGCCAGTCGCAGGTGAACTTGAAGGCGGGGCTCACCTTCGCGGTGGGCCTGCGCTCCATGGTCCGCCAGGACCCGGACGTCATTCTGATCGGCGAGATCCGGGACAAAGAGACCGCCGACATCGCCATTCACGCCAGCTTGACCGGGCACTTGGTTTTCGCCACCCTCCACACCAACGATGCCTCCAGCTCCGCCACCCGCTTGGTGGACCTTGGGGTGGAGCCGTTTCTCGTGGCCACCTCCTTGATCGGCATCTTGGCCCAGCGATTGGTCCGAACCCTCTGCGTTTCCTGCAAGAGTCCGTATCAGCCCTCGGCCGAACTCTTGCAGCGATTGGGAATCCCCCAGAAGTCAGGAACGACTTTTTATAAGGAAGCCGGCTGTTTCCGGTGCCGGCAAAACGGCTACCAAGGACGGCTTGGGATTTACGAGCTGTTGGTGCCCAACGACCGGATTCGGGAGATGATCACGCAGAAGGTGCCGGCCGGCGTCATTCGGGAAGAGGCGGTTAAAAACGGGATGGTCAGTTTAAGGCAGGATGGGATCGAAAAGGTGGTTCGAGGGCTGACCTCTGTCGCGGAGGTTCTCCGCGTGACGGGAGAGGAGGAATAAATCGTGGACGACCGACGACTCATGAACTGGCTTTTGGCGGGAATCCTCGCCATGCTCATTTTTCAAACATTCGTTCGAACCGAGCGAGTAGCGCAGGCGGACACCTTCCGAATTGACGGGTGCATCACGGACAGGATCTCCGAGACCCCTCAGCAGTATCTGCACGTGGTGGGCCATAACCTGCCCAAGTGAAATGTCATCCCTGCGAAAGCGAGGGTCGAGGCAGATTCCCGCTTGCGCGGGAATGACAGCGGTGGTAGGATCGGGTTGTCCCTGCGGTGTTGGTGATTGGTCGAATAGATTCTGAACCAACAGCAGAATCTGGGGAGTTCGACTTCGACGGCAGGATGCAGGCCCATCCGCCAACGAGCGTTGGTGGACGGGACGCACGAAGCCTTCGAGCGGGTTCCCACTGTGGATGACACAGGTTCACGAAGACACTCGACACACGGCACTCGCGGGGATTTTTCTTCTCACTCGCCATGACCGAACCTGACTTGTTTCCTGCTGCTTCCGCCGCTGAAAAACCATCTGTCGCCGCGATGCCGCTGGCGGCCCGGATGCGCCCGCGTGACTTGTCGGAATTTGTCGGCCAAGAACATCTGCTGGGGCCGGGTAAAATCCTTCGCCGCGTCATCGAGGCCGACCGCCTGACCAGTCTCATTCTTTACGGCCCGCCCGGATGCGGGAAGACGGCGCTCGGGTATCTCATCGCTGCGCGCACCCGCGCCCACGTCGAGCGCCTCAACGCGGTCTCGTCCAGTGTGCAGGACATGCGGCGGGTGATCGAGGCGGCGAAGCTGCGCCGCACGGCGCAGGAAAAGCGCACCCTGCTGTTCATCGACGAGATCCACCGCTTCAACAAGGCCCAGCAGGATGTCCTGATGCCGGATGTCGAGGATGGGACGATCATCCTGACCGGCGCCACCACGCACAATCCCTTCTTCTCCGTCGTGGCCCCGCTTTTGTCCCGGTCTCTGGTGGCGGAGCTCAAGCCGCTGGCCGCCGACGAGATCAAGGCGATTCTCCGACGGGCCGTTGCCGACAAAGACCGAGGACTCGGCGCGATGAAGCTGCGCGTCGACGAAGAAGCGCTCACCTTTCTCTCCACGATGTCCGACGGAGATGCGCGCAGGCCCTTGAATGCGCTGGAGCTAGCGGCCATCACCACCCCGCCGGAGAGTTCCGGCCTCATCCGGATCACCCGGCAGGCGGCGGAGGAATCGATCCAGAAGCGGGCCGTTTTGTACGACCGGGATGAGGATGCCCATTACGACACCATCTCGGCCTACATCAAATCCATGCGCGGCTCGGACCCGGATGCCGCTTTGTATTGGCTGGCGAAGATGCTGGTGGCCGGCGAGGACCCGAGGTTCATCGCCAGGCGGCTGGTGATCTGCGCGGCGGAGGATGTCGGCAACGCCGATCCGCAGGCGCTGCTTCTGGCCACCGCAGCGCAACAAGCGGTGGAGTTCGTCGGGCTGCCGGAGTGCCGGATTCCGCTGGCGCAGGCGACGGCGTACGTGGCCTGTGCGCCCAAATCCAACGCCGCCTATTTAGGAATTGACCAGGCGATGCAGGATGTGGAGGCCGGCCGGACGCTGGAAGTCCCGGATCCTCTGAAGGATTCCCATTACCCCGGCGCCAAGAAACTGGGCCGCGGGGAAGGATACAAATACGCCCACAGTTTTCCGGGCCATCACGTCGAGCAGGATTACCTGCCCAAAGAGGCGAAGAAGCGTCGCTATTACGAGCCGACCGACCAGGGTTTCGAGCGCCAACTCCAGGAGCGCTTGGCGAAGCTGAAAAGGGAGGGATGACGTTGGCGAGGGCTTGACAAAGGCCGGCTGTCTCAGCCATACTATGTTTATAAAAGTGAACAATCGTTTACTTTATTAAACAAGAGGGCGCATGCGGTTTCAAAATCCGATCGACGCGATTCTTAATAGCTCAAGCAAAGTGCGCATCCTGCGCTTTCTCTGCAACAAGGGTGGAGAATGGAGCGGCAGGCGGGTGGCTGCAGAGCTTGTCATGAATCCGGTCACGGCGCACCGGGCGCTGCGGGAGCTGCATCAGGCCACCCTCTTGGATCTGCGCAAGGTGGGCAACAGCCTCGTCTACTCGCTGCGGGAGGATCACTACCTGGTCCATGAAGCGCTCAAGCCGCTCTTTGCACGCGAAGCCCAAGCCCCCGAGAAGCTCGACCAGTTTCTTCAGGGGGCGATTGATAAGAAATTAAGCCGGCATGTCGTCAGTGCCGCCGTTTATGGAAGTATCGTGAGGCATCAGGAGCGTCCCACGAGTGATGTGGATCTCTTGGTTCTGGTCAAGTCAGATCGGGCGAAAGAAGAAGTCCGCCGCATTTTGGAACCGCTCTGGGAGAAAGTCGCTTGGCGGTTCGGTAATACCCTCTCCCTTTACGTCAACACGGTCCATGAATGGCAGCAGAAATACCGGCATAAGCTGCCCGTCATCCAGAACATCCTGAAGGACCATCACGTTATTTGGGGCATACCCATTGAAGAGGTTCTCCGTGGCCACGCGGCATAGTCGAGTCCGACAGGTGGAACGCAAGGCGGCTGGCCAGTACCTAAAGAAGGCACTGGAGTTTTTTGAGTCCATGCATCAGGCCGTCCAGGCGCAACGGTGGAACGCCGTCGGCTTAAACGCCGTTCACTGCGCCATTTCTGCATGCGACGCTGTGTTGGTTTTCTATACGGAACAACGATCCGCCAGTCCGGATCACGAAACGGCGGTCCACCTTTTGAGCTCCTTGACCAAAGTTGCCGAGGCCAGACAAAAAGCGGATACCTTGCGGCGAATACTTCATGCAAAAAATCTTATTGAGTATGAAGATCGCATGGTCACCGCGCAGGAAGCAGCAGAACTGGTAAAGCTGACCGAACGATTCTACCGTTGGGTACACGGTCTCATCGGTCCAGTTTAGTCCATGGGCATTCGGGAAGTGGCCTAACATAGCTGGGTTTTTTTCATATTGACAAGAAGCTGGAAATATTCTACATTTTTAGTAGTTATTCTTGACTCATAGGATCAAGAATTTTCAGAGAAAGGATCGTTGAATGGCCACCCAGCCATTGACCGAAACCACCATTCAGGAGATCGCCAAACAGCTTGAATCGAAGGATGCGGAAGCTGTTCTGCGATGGGCGGTGGAAAGATTCTTCCCGAGGATCGGGTTCGCCTCCAGCTTTGGGGCGGAGGATGTGGCGGTGATTGATCTGTTGGCCAAGGTCAAGAAAGAGGTCACGGTTTTTACGCTGGATACCGGCCGCCTGCCTGAGGAGACATACGAGGTGATGGATCGGATCCGCCAACGGTACGGGATCAGCATCACGAGTTATTTTCCGGACAAGACGGCGGTGGAGAAGCTGGAGCGGGAGAAAGGGTTTTATTCGTTCCGGGAATCGGTGGAGAATCGGAAGGAGTGCTGCGGGATTCGGAAGGTGGAGCCGCTGAACCGGGCTTTAAGTGGGCTGGACGCCTGGATCACCGGGCTTCGCCGGGAACAGGCGGTCACCCGGTCGGGATTGCCGAAGGTGGAGCTGGACGCGGCGCACCGCAACATGCCGAAAGTCAATCCGATCGCGGATTGGACCACCGATCAGGTGTGGGCCTATATCCGCGCGCACAACGTTCCGTACAATAAACTGCACGACGAGGGGTACCCCTCCATCGGCTGCGCTCCCTGCACCCGGGCGGTCAAACCGGGAGAGGACATTCGGGCGGGCCGGTGGTGGTGGGAATTGCCGGAGCATAAGGAATGTGGGTTACACGTGAAACCTAAAGGAGGAGACAAAAAGGGATGAAACGAAACATCGCGGTTGTTTCTACGGGACTCATCGGTTTGTTGCTGGCTGGGTGTGCGACCACCGTGCATGGTCCTCAGGCGAAAGCGCAGGAAGCGGATGCTTTGAAGACCCAGGTGGCTGCGCTGGAAACAAAGATTGAAGAATTGAATCAGCGGATCGGGAACATTTCACAGCGGCAGGACATTGCGCAAACTCCTTCTGCTCCGACGAAGCGGCAGACGGCACGTCACACTGCCACCGAAGGAACCGAGGCCAAAACAAAATTGGCCGCAGGATCGACTCTTTCCGCCAAACAGTCCCAGTTGGCCTTGAAGTCGGCCGGTTTTTACAGCGGGCCGGTGGACGGGAAATTTGGTCCGCAAACGAAGGAGGCGGTGAAGGCTTTTCAGCGGTCGAAGGGCTTGAATCCCGACGGGGTTGTGGGAAGCAAGACGGCTATAGCCTTGGCCAAGGTGACGGCTGCGGAATCGGGAAGCTCCACCGAGGAGAAGCCATAATCCGTTGGCCAACTTGATCCCACCCCACGGAGGGGAACTTATCGAGCGGTTTGTCAGGGACGAGCAGCGGGGATATTTTTTTACGCAAGCCCGAAAACTCCCGACCATTATGCTGGATGAGTTTGAGCTGTCCGACATCGAGCTGCTGGGTGTCGGAGCGCTCTCCCCGCTGGAGGGATTCTTGCGGGAGCCGGACTACGATTCGGTGGTGGACCGGATGCGGCTGGTGAACGGGACGGTGTGGCCGATACCGATCACCTTGTCGATCACCGAGCAGGAGGCGGATCTCTGGCAGGAGGGGACGGACATTGCGTTGAAGGCGCCTGACGGCACCCTTGTAGCGGTCCTCCATGAGCCGGAGCTGTATCCGTACAACCGGTTGGTAGAAGCCCGGCTGGTTTACGGCACCAACGATCCGGCTCACCCCGGCGTTGCCCGGGTGCTGGCGCAGGGGCCGTATCATCTGGGCGGCCGGGTCTCGGTGCTGAAACTGCCTGTCCATACGGATTTCTTCCCGAACCGGCTGACGCCGGCTGAAACCCGGCAGGAGTTCCGCCGGCGCGGCTGGCATCAGGTGGTGGGATTTCAGACGCGCGCCCCGATTCACCGGGCGCATGAATACCTGCTGCGCTGTGCGCTGGAGATTGTGGATGGGCTGTTGATCCATCCGCTGATGGGACAGTTGAGGAGCGACGAGCTCTCACCATCCGTGCGAATGCGCTGCTATCAGTCCCTGTTGGGAGGATACCTGCCGAGGGATCGAGTGATGCTGGTGATCAACCCGGCCTCGATGCGCTATGCCGGGCCGCGGGAGGCGGTTTTCCAGGCGATCATTCGCCAGAACTACGGCTGCTCCCACTTTATCGTCGGCAGAGACCCTACCGGGGTGGGCACGTTCTACGGATCGTTCGATGCGCAGCGGATCTTCAGCCGGTTCTCTCGGGCGGAACTGGAAGTGACTGCGCTGTGCTTCGAGAATCCCTTCTACTGCCGCTCGTGTCAGGGGATGGCGACGGTCAAGACCTGTCCGCATGCTCCGTCGGAGCGGGTCTCGTTCAGCGGCACGACGGTGCATCAGCTTCTGACGGAGGGAAAGATTCCGCCGCCGGAATTCACGCGCCCGGAAATCGCCGAGGTCTTGAAGGAAGCTTATGTGACCGCCGGCACCAAGGCATGAGGGAAGCAATCCCGTTTTTAAAAGCGAGATTGCCACGTCCGCCGGAGCCTGCCCTGAGCGAAGCCGAAGGGGCGGACTCGCAATGACGGGGTCATGTTAAGGGTTACAGCTTCTGCACTTCAAGCCATGATCGAACATTGCCGGCGGGATTTTCCGAATGAGGCCTGCGGCTATTTAGCCGGGCGGGACGGGGTGGCGACCCGCGCGGAGGCGATGACCAACGTGCATGCCAGTCCGTCGAGCTACGAGATGGATCCGAAGGAACAGCTTCAGGCGCAGCGGAAGCTGCGGGAAGCAGGGGTGGAGCCGATGGCGATCTACCACTCGCACGTTGCCACAGAGGCATACCCTTCCCGACGGGACGTGACCCAAGCAACCGCCGTGCAGGATTTCTTTGACGGGCATTACGTGCTGGTGACGTTGAAGGAAGCCGGACGTCCACGGGCCCGGGCGTTTAAGATTCAGGACGGGCATGTGCAGGAGGAGGAGATTCAAGAAGCAGCCGGATGAAAAAAACCGTGCGGATTGGGACGCGGGGGTCGAAGCTGGCGTTGGCCCAGGCCAATCTGGTGAAGGCGGCGCTGGAGAAGGCCGACCCGGAGATCGCCTGCGAGTTGACGGTCTTAAAAACAACGGGCGACGATTTCGCCGCGTGGAGCGCAGAAGCGCCTGGTGCGGCTTCCTCTAGCCGCAGCCGGAGCGCAGAGCCGGCCGAGTCTGTGGCGCTCAAAGGGCTTTTTGTGAAAGAGATCGAGGAGGCCTTGCTGGAGAAGCGGATTGATCTGGCGGTCCACTCGGTTAAGGATTTGGAAACCGATCTGCCGGCCGGGTTGAAGCTGGCGGCGGTTTTAAAGCGGGAAGATTCTCGAGATGCGGTCGTGACGCGCGACGGAAAGAAACTCAAAGACCTGCCGGGGGGCTCGGCGATCGGGGCCAGCTCCTTAAGGCGCCAGGCCCAGCTGAAGCGGGTGCGGCGGGATCTTGAGTTCGTTGCCATCCGGGGGAATGTGGATACCCGCTTGCGGAAATTAGACGACGGGGAATGCGACGCGTTGATTCTGGCCGCCTGCGGATTGATCCGGCTGGGGCTGGCGAATCGGATCAGCGAATACTTGGAGCCGACACAGATGCTGCCTTCGCCCGGGCAGGGGGCGCTGGGAATCGAGATTCGCCGGGAGGATTCCAAGACGGCGCGGCTCGTCGAGAAACTGAACGACCCAAATTCATCCTGGGAAGTGGCGGCAGAGAGGGCCTTCTTGAAGGCGCTGGGTGGAAGCTGCCGCGTTCCGGTCGGCGCGTTGGCGCAGGTGGAAGAAGAATCGCTTGGTTTGACCGGCGTGGTCCTCTCGCCGGACGGATTAAAAGCGGTGCGCCAATCGGTGCGCGGGGCGAAAACAGCGGCGCAGCGATTGGGAGCGGAGCTGGCCAGCCAACTGCGCGCCATCGGGGCCGATCGCCTGCTGTACGGAAGCTGGGCGGCAAAAACAAAATCATGAAGAAGAAAATCGGCACGGTTTATTTTGTTGGGGCGGGGCCGGGGGATCCGGAGCTGATCACCCGCAAAGGGGCCCGTCTGCTTTCTCAAGCCGACTGCGTCATCTACGACCGGCTAGTGGATCCGGATCTGTTGAAATTGACGGGCCCTCGCTGCCAGCGGATCTACATGGGCAAGGAGCCGGACGAAGGAGGCCGCCGCCAGCCGAAGATCAATCGGCTGTTGCGTGAAAAGGCCCGGCAGCATCGGGCGATTGTGCGCCTCAAAGGGGGAGAGCCGACCTTGTTCGGCCGGATCAGCGAGGAGCTTGAGGGTTTGGTCCGGGATGGAATCCCATTTGAGATTGTTCCCGGCGTCAGCTCCGTGTGGGCTGCCGCTGCGGCGGCGGGAATTCCACTCACCGACCGGCGATGGAGTTCCAGTGTGGCAATCGTCACAGGCCACCGGGCGGTGGTGCGGCCTCCTTCGGCCGTAGCCACCGGCCATGAGGCCGCAGGCAAAGGATCGAAGGTGCGGTGGGAAGCGCTGGCCAAGGGAGTGGACACGCTGGTGATCTTAATGGGGCGCGCAGCACTCCCGGCGATTGCCCGGCGATTGCAGAAGGCCGGCCGGCCGGCTTCGACGCCAGTTGCCCTGATCCGTTGGGCCTCGACGCCACAGCAGGAGGTTATGATCAGCACATTGGGCCGGCTGGAAAAAGATTTGGCGGAGCATCTGTCCTTTGATCCGCCGGTGGTGGCAGTGGTCGGAAAGGTGGTGCTGCGGCATCAGCAGTTTAAGCCGCAGCCGCTGAAAGGCAAACGGATCCTGATCACGCGTCCGGTAGGAGACAGCGCGGTTTTGAGGAAACGGCTGCAGGAGATGGGAGCCGTCTGCGTCCATCTGCCGACGATCGCCATCCGGCCGCGGCAGATTCCGGTGGCGGAGGCGAAAACTTTCATCGAGAAACTGCCGCATTATGACTGGATTATTTTCACGAGTCATCATGGAGTGGATGCGCTGAGTCGGCTACTGCGACGCCATAGGGTCCGGATGACGCGAGGGAAGATCTGCGCCATCGGGCCGCGAACCGCGCAGTCGGTCCGCGAGAGCGGATTGAGCGTGGATCTGACACCGGCCGATTTCTCGAAGGATGGAATTCAGAGAGCGTTTCGCCGGATTCCGGTCAAGGGGAAGCGGATCTGCATCCCCCGCTCGAACTTGGGGATGGGGGATTACCTTTCCAACGGGCTGCGCCGGCGCGGGGCGTTGGTGGATGAGGTGGTGATGTATGAGACGGTGATGCCGCAGATCTCCCCGGCGCGGTTGAAGCAGACGCTGCACCATCTGGATGGAGCGACCTTCACCTCCGCCTCGACGGTGCGGTCGTTTCTTCAGGCGGTCAAGCAGGCGCATCTGCCACTACGGGCCGTTTTTAACGGGGCGGCGGTCGTGGCCATCGGCCCGGCGACAGGCAAGGTCTTGAGAGAAGGCGGCATCAAGCGATTCTCGATGCCGGATGGGTCGTGGACCGTGGATGGATTGGTGAAAGCGGTCGTGGAGGCCGTGCGGTGACACAAGCGCGGTTTCCGGAACATCGGCTGAGGCGGTTGCGGCGGACACCTGCCCTGCGGCGATTGGTTGCAGAGACGCAGCTTGCCCCAGCGTCCCTCATTGCGCCGGTTTTTGTCACACTGAAGAAAAAGCAGGAACCGGTCCCCTCGATGCCGGGCATCCACCGCCTGCCGATTGCGCAGACGGTGGCGGAGGCGAAGCAGTTGGCCAAGCTGGGAGTCGGCGGCATTCTGCTCTTTGGAATTCCGGCCGCGAAGAATCCGGAAGGGACCGGCGCCTACGCCGCCAACGGTGTGATTCCGCAGGCGGTGAAAGCGATCAAGAAAGCGGTACCGGAATTGGTGGTGATCACCGATGTCTGCCTGTGCGAGTACACGAGCCACGGCCATTGCGGCCTGTTGGGGACTGTCCCCAGGCGAAGCCGGGGACTGTCCCCATGGATAGACAACGATGCCACGTTAGAGATCTTGAATCAGATCGCCCTCTCGCACGCGAGGGCCGGCGCGGATTGTGTGGCCCCCTCCGCAATGATGGACGGACAGGTCGGGGCGATCCGAGGGACGTTGGATGAAAACGGATGTGAGCAGGTGCCCATCATGAGCTACTCGGCCAAGTACGCTTCCTCTTTATACGGGCCGTTCCGGGAGGCGGTGGATTCCGCCCCGCAGTTCGGCGACCGGCGCGGATACCAAATGGACCCGCCGAATGTCGAAGAGGCCCTTCGGGAGGTGGCACTGGACATTCAGGAAGGGACCGACATCGTGATGGTAAAGCCCGCACTGGCCTACCTGGATGTGGTCCGGGCGGTGAAAGAGAAATTTAAATGGCCCACCGCCTGTTATCAAGTGAGCGGCGAATACGCGCTGATCAAAGCGGCCTCCGCCAAGAAATGGGTGGATGAGAAACGACTTGTCATGGAGATGGCCGTCGCCTGTCGACGGGCCGGCGCGGATCTGATCATCACTTACTACGCACACGCATTAGCGCAGTGGCTTTCAGAAAGGGAGTGAATTCGATGGCAGCGAATGGAGCAGGAAAAGAAGACCGGTACAAGATGATTGCGCCGGAGGTCCAGGCCGCGGAGATCTCCCGCTTCGAGCAGGAGATCCGCAAGCTGGAGCAGCAGAAACTGGATCCGGACGATTTCAAGAAATTCCGGCTGGAAAACGGCGTCTATGGAATCCGCGGGACGATGGACGAGCACATGATCCGAATCAAGGTTCGGTTCGGGTGCTTGGATGCCGACCAGTTGGAAGCGATCGCCGACGTCGTCGAACAGTATGCCACCCCGAAGGTGGCCCACGTGACGACCCGCCAGGCGGTCCAGATGCACCACGTCAAGCGGGGCAACGTGCCTGAGGTGTTGAAAAGGATTTCGCAGGCGGGGTTGACCACCCGCGAGGCCTGCGGCAACACCGTGCGCAACGTCTCGGCCTGCCCGTTTTCCGGAATCTCCGCGGAGGAGGCGTTTGACGTGGTGCCTTACGCCGACGCGGTGAGCCGCTACTTCCTGCGGCATCCGGTCTGCCAGAATCTGCCTCGGAAATTCAAGATCGCCTTTGAAGGATGCCCCACGGACCATGCCCGCGTTCCGATCCACGACTTCGGCGCGGTGGCGCAGATCCGAACGATCGAGGGAAAACAGGTGCGCGGGTTCAAGACCTACGTCGGCGGCGGGCTGGGCGCGGTGCCCTTTGCCCCGCACCTGCTGGAGGAGTTCACGCCGGAGGACCTGCTGATTCCGACGATCGAGACGGTCATCCGGCTTTTCGACCGCTACGGCGAGCGCAAGAACCGGAACACCGCCCGAATCAAGTTCCTGATCAAGAAGTGGGGGATCGAAGAGTTTCGCAAACAGTTCCTCGAGGAGCGCCGAGTGACCTTGATGACCAGCCCCGGCACAACCGACTGGAAGATTGAAACCTACGAGACGTCGGCGCCGCCTCAACTGCAGAATATTCCTACGATCGTACCGGTCAGGGATGCGCTGTTCACCCGCTGGTCCGCCACGAATCTGTTCAAGCAGAAGCAGAAAGGATACGCGGCGGTCCAGATTCGCTGCCCCTTGGGGGACATCGGCGTCGCCCAGATGCGGGGTGTGGCGAAACTGGCCCGGCAATTCAGCGGCGGCCGGCTGCGGACGGTGATCTCGCAGAACCTGCTGATGCCCTGGGTGCCGGAGGAGGCGATCCATGCGGTGTATCAGGGATTGGTCCAACTGGGGATTGCGTACACCGACGCCGGGCATCTGGCCGACGTCACCCGCTGCCCTGGGGCCGACACCTGCCAGATCGCAATCACCCACTCGCGCGGGTTGGCCACCTCCTTCGGGGAGATCTTCAACAACGGCGGGAGGCAGTTTCTCGACGACGAGGCGCTGAAGAATTTGACGATCAAGATCAGCGGCTGCCCGAACTCCTGCGGCCAGCATCACATCGCCGACATCGGGTTCCACGGGTCCTCCAGCGAAATGAACGGCCACACCGTGCCGCATTACCAGGTGATGGTGGGAGGCGGGACTTCGGAGGGCGTGGCGCAGTTCGGCCAACGGCTCGGCATGGTGCCGGCCAAGCGGGTGCCGGAGGCGGCCAAGCACTTGCTGGAGCTGTACCGCACCGAGCGCCAGGGACACGAGACCTTCCGGCAGTGGGTGGATCGGGTCGGCGTGGCTCGGCTCAAGCAGGAGATGGACCCATACCGGATCCTTCCGCCGTTTTCCGAGCGGCCGGACCTGTACGAGGATCTGGGATCCAGCGGAGAGTTTAAGCTGGATGTGGGCAAGGGAGAATGCGCTTCGTAAAAATGTCCAACGCCGCTTGTTGGAAAGAGGCGCAGCGGTACCTGGTCGGCGGGGTTAACTCGCCGGTCCGTTCTTTCCGCGCGGTCGGCGGCAATCCGTTTTTTGTTGATCGGGGCAAGGGGCCATACCTTTGGGACGTCGAGGGGAACCGCTACCTCGATTACGTCTGCTCCTGGGGGGCCTTGATCCTCGGACACAACAACCCGACGGTCCTCGCGGCGGCGAAAAGGGCCTTGGCGCGCGGGACGACGTTCGGCACGCCCACCACCGGCGAGACGGCGCTGGCCAAGGCAATCACGCAGGCGGTCCCCTCGATGGAGCAGGTTCGGTTCGTTTCTTCCGGAACAGAGGCGGTGATGAGCGCGGTCCGCTTGGCGCGCGCGGCGACGGGGCGGAGGAAAATTCTGAAGTTCGACGGCGCCTACCACGGCCACTCGGATGCGCTGCTGGCACAGGCCGGTTCCGGAATGGCGACGCTGGGGATTCCGGCGACCCCAGGGGTTCCTCCCGCCGTGACGCAGGAAACGATCACCGTGCCGTTTAACGACCTGGAAGCGGTCAAGCGGGCGGTGCGCTTATATAGGAAGGAACTGGCCTGCCTGCTGGTGGAGCCGGTTGTGGCGAACAGTGGGGTGATCCCGCCGGCTTCAGGATTTCTTGCCGGGTTACGCCGCTTGACGCGGGAGGCAGGAATCCTGCTGATCTTCGACGAGGTGATTACCGGATTCCGGCTTGGTTATGGTGGAGCGCAGAAGCGGTTCGGCGTCCGGCCGGATCTCACCCTCTTGGGCAAGGTGATCGGCGGCGGCTTTCCGATCGGCGCTTACGGTGGAAGTAAAAAGCTGATGCGGTTGGTGGCGCCGGCCGGATCGGTGTACCAGGCCGGGACGCTGGCCGGGCATCCGGTGGCGATGGCCGCGGGGCTGGCGGCTTTGCAGGCGCTTCGCCGCCCACGTCTCTACGCCCAGTTGGAAGAGAAGGGCCGGATCCTTCGGGACGGATTGATCCGGCATGCTGACGAGGCCGGGGTGCCTGTGGCGGTCCATCAGGTCGGAAGCCTGCTCACACTTTTCTTCACCGATCGGCCGGTCCGAAACGGCGATGACGCGCGGGCGGCCGACGCCCGCCGGTATGCCCGCTATTTCCGCGGGATGCTCAAGCGGGGGATCTATTTGCCGCCGTCGGCTTTCGAGGCCTGGTTCATCTCCGCGGCGCATGGAACGCGGGAATTGAAGATGACGCTGAAAGCGCATCAAGCCGCCTTGAAGGAGATCGCTTAATGTCTCGACGCGGAGTGGCAGACTCCATCCTGGAGCTAATCGGCGATACGCCGATGGTAAGGCTCTCGAAGGTGGTGACCGCCCAGATGGCCTCGGTGCTGGGGAAGGTGGAGGCGTTCAATCCCGGCGGCTCGGTGAAGGACCGGATCGCGCTGGCCATGATTCAAGACGCCGAGGAGCGGGGCATTTTAAAACCGGGTGGCACGCTCGTCGAACCGACCAGCGGAAACACCGGCATCGGGCTGGCGATGATCTCCGCCATTAAAGGCTACCGGCTGATTCTCACCTTGCCCGAAGGGATGAGCACCGAGCGGGTGAGTTTGCTCGAGCGGTTCGGGGCGGAGGTGGTGATGACGCCGGCGATTGAAGGAATGGCCGGCGCCGTCAAGAAAGCGCGGGAGTTGGTGACCACCCTTCCCGGGGCCTACATGCCGCTGCAGTTTTCCAATCCGGCCAATCCGCGGATCCATCGGCAGACCACCGCGCAGGAAATCCTGAAGGCCACCGACGGAGCGGTGGATGCCTTCGTGGCCGGTGTGGGAACCGGCGGGACGATCACCGGCGTCGGCGAAGTTTTAAAGAAGCGCAACCCCCGCATCCAAGTGATCGCGGTGGAGCCGAGCGCCTCCGCGGTCCTCTCGGGCAAGCCGCCGGGGCATCACCGGATTCAAGGAATCGGCGCCGGTTTTGTGCCGGAGGTGCTGGACCGGTCCATTATTGATGAAGTGATTCCGGTGGATGACATGGAGGCCTACAAAATGGCCCGGCGATTGGCTAAGGAAGAAGGAATCCTGGCCGGAATTTCCGCCGGCGCCGCCGTCTGGGCGGCGTTGAAAGTGGCCCAGCGGCTGGGGAAGGGCAAAACGGTCGTCGCCATCCTGCCGGATACCGGCGAGCGATATTTAAGCTCGGACCCCTACTTTGAGGAGTTTTAAGCCGCAATGAAACCCTCTTCGCGGATGGACTACGCGTTAAAGGCGTTGGTGGATCTGGCGCTTCATCAGGGGACCGGCCCGGTGACGGTGGCCTCGATCGCCAAGCGCCAGACGATTCCAGTCCACTACCTGGAACAGCTGTTCAACCGCCTGCGCCGCAAGGGCATTGTCATCGCCGAGCGGGGCCCGCGCGGCGGCTACCGGCTCGGCCGTCCCGCCGGCGACATTGCGGTGAACGAAATTTTCCAAAGTTTGGAGCCGGGGGGGCTTTTCCAGCACAACGGCTCCACGCGCGATCCGGCCACAACCGTCTGGCGGCAGGTCGAGCAGGCGGTCCAGACCACCTTAGAGGCGACCACCCTGGAGACGCTCGCCGCCCAAGTCCGCGACCAGATTCCTTCCGGCGTCAACCACCCCTTCACCTTCCACATCTGACCCGAAGTAGCACGTGCATTGGCCGCGTGGATTTTCTCAACCTCCTGTGTTATTCTGGCTGGGATCGTCATGACAAAGCAGGTTGTGCGCCGGCAGATCCTTCGGCGCCTTCGCCAACAGCCGCAGGAAAGGCGCCTTGCCAAAAGCCGGGTCATCACCCGCCGGCTGCGGCGGCTGAGCCTCTACCGAAAAGCCCGTGTTGTGATGTGCTATGCGGCTTTTGACGGGGAGGTGGAAACCGGTTGGATCCTGGCTCAGGCGCTGGCCGATGGAAAACGGGTGGTTGTGCCGGTGGTCCGTACGGCAGACAAAAGGATTTTCGCCGCGGAGATCCTCGACCCGGAACGAGATTTGAAAACCGCCGGGCCTTTCGGGATTCCGCAACCCAAACGTTCCGCGCGGCAGCAGATCCCTCCGAAGAAATTGGATTTAGTCATTGTGCCGGGTATTGCATTCGACAAGCATGGCCGACGGTTGGGCCGCGGGGGTGGGTATTTCGACCGGTTTTTAAGCCGGCTGCCGGCATCGGTGCCCTGCGTGGGTTTGGCCTTCCGCTTCCAGGTGGTCAAGCATCTGCCTGTGGAGTCGCACGACCGGGGAGTTTCCCGCGTGATGACGGATTAAGGAAGAGAGCGTCCGGATGAAGACATTAATCATTGGTGACATTGTCGGCCCGCCGGGCCGGGATGCGATGAAGGCGCTCGTGCCGATTTTAAAGGCCAAGTACCGGCTCGACTTCGTCATCGCCAACGCCGAGAACGTGGCCGGCGGGGCGGGGATCACCCCGAAGACGGCGGATGAATTGTTGAGCGCCGGCGCCGATATGCTCACCAGCGGCCAACACATCTGGCGCTACCGGGAGATTGGCCCGTACATGGATGCCGAGCCGCGCTTGTTGAAGCCGGCGAATTACCCGCCGGGAACGCCGGGCTTCGGTTCGCACGTTTACCAGGCCAGGAATGGCGTGAAAATCGGTGTCATCAACCTGCTGGGCCGGGTCTTCATGGGGATCGATGCGCTGGACGATCCGTTCCGGCTGGCCGACCGCTTGATCGAAGAGATCCGAAGAACGACGCCGATCATCTTTGTGGACATGCATGCCGAGGCCACGTCGGAGAAAGTAGTGATGGGCTGGTACTTGGACGGCAGGGTCAGCGCCGTCGTCGGCACGCACACCCACATCCAGACGGCCGATGAGCGGATCCTGCCTAAGGGCACGGCCTATCTTACCGACCTTGGCATGACCGGTCCGTACGACTCGGTGATCGGTCGGAAGATCGAGCCGGTCATGGACAAATTTTTAAGCGGCATGCCGAACAGATTCGAGGTGGCGACGGGAAACGTGAAGCTGTGCGGGGCGATCGTCGAGGTGGATGAGAAGACCGGCAAGGCGCTTGCCATCGAGCGGGTTCAGGAGCAGTTCGGTGACTAACACCTTGACGACGCAGGCCGCCGCGCTGTGGGAAGCGGAGGTGCAGCAGCGACGGACGAATTGGACTCGTTCCGTTCGCGCTGAGCGAAGCCGGAGCATGAACAGCGGCTTCACCGTCCGGGATCTGCCGGTGTCGGAACGGCCGCGGGAACGGATGGCGGCGCTCGGCCCCGAGGCCCTTTCCCAGCAGGAGCTTTTGGCCTGTGTCTTGGGCCGCGGCGTGGCCGGCGAGTCGGTGCTGGTGACGGCGCAGCGATTGCTCAGCCGGTTCGGCTCGATCCAGGGGATCTCGCAGGCGTCGTTGGAGCAATTGGCGCAGGTCCGCGGTGTGGGCCAAGCGAAGGCGGTGCAGTTGAAGGCCGCCTGCGAATTCAACCGGCGGATGCGGCTGACCCCGTCGGCCACCGGGAACCCGATTGAGACGCCGGAGGCCGCCATGGAAGCGGCCCGCGCCCAGCTCCTGGGCAAGACCAAAGAACATTTCATCCTGCTCCTGCTCGATGCGCGCCACCGCCTGATGAAGGTGGCTGAAGTTTCCGTCGGGTCGCTGGATGCCAGCATTGTCCACCCGCGCGAGACTTTCCGCGAGGCGATCAGCGCGGGAGCGGCCGCCATGATCCTGGCGCACAATCATCCCTCCGGCGACCCTGCCCCGAGCGCGGAAGACTTAGCGCTTACCTGGCGGCTCGTTGAGGGCGGGCGATTGCTCGGGATCCCTGTGTTGGATCATGTTGTCGTCGGGGCGGAGCGAAGCGTCAGTTTGAAAGCCGCCGGCCAGTGGCCGTCGGAAGAGGATCCCGATGCGTGAGTATCAGCTTCGCAATCCGTTCGCCGAGCCGGCGGAATCGCCGGAGAAGGGGACAGTCCCCTTCGGGGACAGTCCTCAACTGCGCGCCCCATCCCGAAAAATCCTGACCGTCTCGGAACTCTCCCGCGAGATTCAAGCGCTGCTGGAAGGGACCTTCGCTTCCATCTGGGTGCAGGGAGAGGTTTCCCAGCCGACCATCTCCACGAAAGGCCACATGTACTTCAGCCTCAAGGATTCGCAGGCGCTGATCAAGTGCGTGGTCTGGCGAGACGTGCGGGAGACGCTGAAATTCTCCCTCGAGCATGGCCTGCAGGTGATCGTGAATGGCCGGGTGAGCGTTTACCCGGCTCGAGGCGATTACCAACTTTACGTTGATCACCTGGAGCCCAAGGGAATCGGCGCGCTCCAGCTGGCCTTCGAGCAGCTGAAGGAGAAGCTGCAGAGAGAAGGGCTGTTCGACGAGGAACGCAAGCGTCCGCTGCCGGCTTACCCGGAGCGGATCGGCATCGCCACTTCGCCGACCGGCGCCGCGATCCAAGACATCCTGAAAATCCTGCGCGGTTCAGTGGAGGTGGTTGTGCGCCCGGTGCGGGTGCAGGGAGAAGGATCGGCCAAGGCGGTGGCTCAGGCGATTCGGGAGCTCAACGGGTGCGACGGTTTGGATCTGCTGATCGTCGGGCGGGGTGGGGGATCGCTCGAGGACCTCTGGGCGTTCAACGAGGAGAGCGTAGCCCGGGCGATTGTGACCTCCCGCCTGCCGGTGATCTCCGCCGTCGGGCATGAGAAGGATGTCACCATCTCGGACCTCGTGGCCGACGTGCGCGCCCCTACGCCGACGAAAGCCGCGGAGATGGTGGTCACCCAGCGCCGGCACTGCATTGACCGGTTCGCCGCCATCCTGGAGGACCCGGTCTTCACCCAGCCGGAGGAATGGATCAAGGAATGGCAGGAGCGGTTGGAAGAATATCAGCAGGCGCTCGTCGAGGGTCTGCGCGAGCCAGTCCTCACGGCGGCCCAGCGCCTGCGGGTCCTGCACGGCGACCTGATGGCCTGCTCGCCGCAGGCGATCATCCTCCAGCAGGCGGAGCGGCTCCATCGCCTGCACGGGTCGCTCGATGCCGGCATGGCCCGGTCCCTCGAGCAGACGACCGCGCGATTCCTTGGACTCGCCGGGCGCCTGAATGCGCTCAGCCCGCTGGCGGTCCTGGAACGGGGCTACTCAATCACCTTCGATGCGCAGGGAAAGATCTTAAAAGAAGCCGCGGCCGTGAAGCCGGGCGAGCTCGTTCACACAAAACTCCACCGCGGCCGGCTGACCAGCCGGGTTGAAAACACAAACACATCATCCTGAGAGGTAATCCATGGCCACAAAAGCAAAAGGATCGTTCGAGACGGCGCTGCAGAAGCTGGAGGGGATCGTCGAGGAGATGCAGTCCTCCGACCTGCCGCTGGAAACACGGCTCAAGCGTTTTGAAGAGGGAGTTGCCCTGGTGCGGGAATGCGCCAAGCAGCTGGAAGGGGCGGCTAAGAAGGTGGAGGTGCTGGTCAAATCCTCCGGCGGCAAGCTGGAGACCCGCCTGTTCGACGAGGTGCGCCAGCGCCTGCGGGAGAGCAGCTCCGGCGACTACGAGGTCGAGGAAGAGGACGACAAGGGTTAATGGTCCGCGCCCGCTTTGCGCCAAGCCCCACCGGCTTCCTGCACGTCGGCTCCGCCCGGACCGCGCTGTTTAACTGGCTCTTCGCCCGGCACGAGGGAGGCCAGTTCCTCCTGCGGATCGAAGACACCGACGCGGGGCGCTCCAAGCCGGAGTTCCTCAACGAAATCCTGGACTCCCTGCGCTGGCTGGGCCTCAACTGGGACGGCGAGATCGAGTTCCAGAGCAAGAGGCTGGAGATCTACCGCACCATCGCCGAGAAGCTCCTCTCCGACGGGCTGGCGTACCTCGACGGCAAGGCGATCCTCTTCAAGGTGACGCCGGGCGAGGTGATCAACGTCGAGGACATCATCCACGGCACGATCCAGGTCAACACCCTCGAGATCAAAGACCAGGTCCTCATCAAGTCCGATGGGACGCCCACTTACAACTTCGCCTGTGCGGTGGACGACTCGGAGTTTAAGGTCACCCACGTGATCCGCGGCGACGACCACATCTCCAACACTCCCAAACAGCTTCTCATCTACCGGGCGCTCAAACTGGTTCCCCCGAAATTCGCCCACATCCCGCTCATCCTCGGCACCGACCGGTCGCGCCTCTCCAAGCGGCACGGCGCCACCAACTTGAACGACTATCGAAAGATCGGCTACTTACCCGAGGCGATGGTCAACTTCCTCTCCCTCCTGGGATGGGCCCCCGGCGGCGACAGGGAGATCCTTTCCGTCGAGCAGATCGTGAAGGAGTTCGATCTGGCCAAGGTCGGCAAGACCGGCGCTATCTTCGACGTCACCAAACTCTCCTGGATGAACAGCCAGTATTTGAAGGATGCCAGTCTGGAAACATTGATGCCGCTCGTCCAGCAGGTGCTCCAGGAACGGGGCTGGTGGAATCCTTCGACAGGCTCAGGACAGGGAACGGACCCGGTCTGGATTGGGAAGGTGGTGGACCTTTACAAAAGCCGGGTGGAGACGATCGAGGATTTCTGCGAGCAGACGCAAGGTTTCTTCACCGACCAGATCCCGTTCGACGAACAGGCGGTCCAACTCCGGCTCAAACAGCCGGATACGTCCAAGCGCTTGAGCGTTTTCGCAGATCGCTTGGAGAAACTTCCGACGTGGGACTCCGCTTCCATTGAAGCGGCCTGCCGCGTGCTGGCCGACGAGCTGAAGGTGAAAGCCGCCGATCTGATCCACCCGACCCGCATCGCCGTCACCGGCCGCGCCGTCGGCCCGTCCCTCTTCCACGTGCTGGAGGTTGCCGGCAAGGACCGCACCATCAACCGCCTGCGTTCCGCCGCGACGTCTCTCTGTGTGAGCTAGCCCTTTCTCCGATATAATAAATCCCCTAATGCCCTGTGGTGTAACGGTAGCACAGCAGATTCTGGATCTGCTTGTCTAGGTTCGAATCCTAGCGGGGCAGTTTTTTGCTGGCAAGGGGCTTGATGCCCCGCGCCAGAAAAAAGAGTGCTTCCTGGAGCGAACCGCGCGAAGCGCTCGAATGACCGAGCCGGGGTACCCGCTTTAAGCGGGTCGGCGAGGAAATGTTTGAAGCGCGGCAGCGCGGAAAACGCCTAGCGGGGCAGCCACGTTCGGGGTAAATCCATGATAAACGACGGAGCAGGTGGTTTCAGCGTCCCAGGGCAGGGATGAAGAAGCGGGATAATCGTGCCCCGTATCGAACCCATGCCGATCCTCGTTCATTTAACCTCCGATAAAAATACAGCGAAGATCCTCCGGTCGGGAATTCGAGGAAAGAAGATTCCCGGCCTGGAGGCGAGTGGGATTCGAGGCGTCTTCTGCATGCCTGTCCTGCCGAATTTCTACATTTCCCATCAGTGGCTGCGGGAGCTGAAACGTGCAGGCCAGCGACGGATGGTCGGCGTTTACATTCGCATCCACTCCAATGAACCCGTGTGGGTGGGCCGCTACAATCAGCAGCATAAGCAGACCTCCTTGGGAAAGGCGATACAGCAAATCATGAGCATTGCTGATCCGCAAGGCCATCAAGTGATTGTTCCCAGGTCCATCAGCCCGAGAGAGATTCAGCGCGTAAGATCTCTTCCGCAGGGAATCGGCTGGAGGTATTTCCCTGGATCTCATGGGGATAAGCCGTCCTGTCAGTGTCCCGCTTGTGTGCCGAAGGGGTCTATTAAATCCCAGAGACTGCGGCGGCGTTGCGCACAATTGGTCTTGACAAACGGGAAATAGGTGTATATACTCCTATTTTGAGATGAAGCGGGGTAAGGGAGAATGTGCGTGTGCCTGCACCTGTTTGCGGCGGGCAGCCAGGGCGGTGACGCAGCTTTACGATGAGGCGTTCCGGCCGATGGGCTACCGCGCGACACAGGTGGCGATTTTGAGCGCCTTGGCGGAGCTGGGGGCGGTGACTTTGTCGGAGTTGGCTGAGGAGACGGTGACGGACCGGACGACGCTGACCCGTAACCTGCGGCTCCTGGAGAAGAAAGGGTTGATCTGTCTGAAGTGCGGGGATGACCGCCGGGAGCGCCGGGTCTGCATGACGAAGCGGGGAAGCCAGGTTCTTCGGGCCGCGGGACCGAAATGGGCGCTGGTGCAGGAGAAGGTGATCCGGCGGGTCGGCAGGAAGCGGTTTGAACGGTTGGTGAGCGATCTTTCGGCGGTTGTGGAGGCGGTGAAAGGGAACTAAAAGGAGATTCTATGAATAAGCCCCCTGCGTAAGTTGGGGTTGACGATCAGACCGAGTTGCCCGATCGTTTGTGTTGGAGACACAACCAACCATACGAAAGGGGGCTTGGGTTATGGTGTACATCGGAATGGACGTCAGCAGCAAGGAATTTGTTGTACACGTGATCGACCAGAGGAAGCAGAAGGTATTTGAGGGACGGATCGCACCCAGCCGTGCTGGGCTGCGGAAGCTGATCGGGGATCTGGGAGTGGGCCCGAAGCTTTTCGTGTTTGAGGCGGGCAATCAGATGAAGTGGATTGCGTTGATGTTGATGAGACAAGCGGGGGTGAGGATACACGTGGTTCATCCGAATGAGGTGAAGTGGATCAGCCAGAGCAACGGGAAGACGGACCAGGTGGATGCGCGGAAGCTGGTGCACTTGGCGTGGGGGAATCTGTTGCCTCGGCCGGTGCATATCGTTGAAGGCAAGACCCGGCAGTTGCGGGAGCTGGTGAGCGCGCGGGAGCATCTGCAGGGCAAGCGGGTGGCGCTGATCAACGCGCTGCGGGGAACCATTCGGCAGGAGGGTGTTCGTTTTCCGGCCAAGTTCTTCCAGCGGTCCGATTGGAAAACATCTTTGGAGAAGCTGCCACTTGGATCAACCCAGCAACTGATCCTGAAGAGCTTCATGGAGGCAATTGACGCATTGAAGCGGTCGGAGGAAGAGTTAACGGCCAAGATGCTTGAGATCCAGGACAGCCGCTGCGATCTGTTGGAGACGATTCCGGCAATTGGAAAGATTGCCTCCCGGGTGATTGTGAGCGCCTTGGACGATGCGAGGCGTTTTGACAACAAGAAATGTGTGGCCAACTATGGAGCGCTGACGCCGACGATCTACCAGAGTGGTGGAACGACGAACCTGGGGAGGATCAACAGGGATGGGCGACAGGAGGTCCGCAAGGTTCTCCTGCAGTGCGCCCACACCATTCAGAGGACGACGAATCACCCTGCGGCGCCGATCCGGGAGTTCTTTGAGCGGATCGAAAAGCGGCGCGGCAAGAAGCGGGCGGTGGTCGCCACGGCCCGGAAGCTGTTGACGATTGCTTACGGGGTGTTGAAATCCGGTGTGCCGTACGATCCGGAGAGGCTTCGCGCTTTTGCATAGAGAAGCACCCCGAGCTTGAACGGAACCGTGATGAGGTTGCATCGCACAGATGGTGAACGTAGACAGGGTAAGCCCGCATAACCCTTGGTGGGTTGACATCGCCTTGGAGATTGGGCCGCCCTGCTTGAACCGGAATGATGAGCGTCAGAGCTCGAATGGGAGGTTAACGGCTCCATCACGTTGCGGTCGCATCACGGCGGGTGTGTTGTAGAGAAGATTAAAACGATAAGGCACTCGGTTTATTGTTGACCGGGGGCTTTTCATGGGAGGTTGTCATGGAAAC
>Ga0209515_10001825_pt1 | contig 34390 bp, 33 predicted proteins | sample Subgroupgradi54m_FD_187454 | JGI IMG/M metagenome (GOLD analysis project Ga0209515, IMG submission 187454) | Subsurface groundwater microbial communities from S. Glens Falls, New York, USA - GMW60B uncontaminated upgradient, 5.4 m (SPAdes)... ... | reverse complement strand
TTTCGTCTTTTTCAAAAGGCGGGATTTAAAATTACCGTGGGCAGTCGGAGTTATATCCCTACAATTGATGATCCTGAGTTGGAAGGATTGTTGATTCGTGCCCAAGAGATGTCTGGTTATGTGGAAAAGGGAGTTTTGGATGCTGGTTTAACGGGTCGTGACTGGATGACCGAACAGAATGCGGATGTGGAGGTGGTTGCAGAATTAAGATACGCCAAAGCTGGTCTCCGTCCGATTCGCTGGGTGGTGGCTGTTCCTAATGATTCTCCCATCAAGACTATTAAGGATTTGCAGGGCAAAAGGATTTCCACGGAACTTGTGGAATTTACAAAAAGATATTTGAAAAAAAATGGAGTGGAAGCCCAGGTTGAGTTTTCGTGGGGAGCGACAGAAGTCAAGCCACCGTTGCTCGCAGATGCGATTGTCGAGTTGACGGAAACAGGCAGTTCTCTTCGCGCGAACAATCTTCGAATTGTGGAAACTATTCTCGAATCAACAACCATTCTTGTTGTTAATAAAAAATCTTGGAAAGATCTTTGGAAGAAAGAAAAGATTGAAAACCTGGCCATGCTTCTTCAGGGAGCTATACAAGCTGAAGAAAAAGTTGGTTTGAAGATGAACGTTCCCAAGAAAAATCTTGCAGCCGTTTTGGAAAAACTTCCTGCTTTGCATGCCCCTACCATTTCTACACAATCCGACGAAGCCTGGGTGGCTGTAGAAATTATTGTTGATGAAAAAGTCGTTCGTGAAATTATCCCAGCCCTCAAACGTGCCGGTGCTTCCGGTATTGTGGAATATCCTTTAAATAAGGTCATTAATTAGTGGGAGAGGGTATTATAATTGAAAGTCTAATGTGATCGCATCATGATCCGAAGCGAGTTTGCCGTTGTGTTTGAGATTGCCGATCACTTTGGGTGGGAGGCTGGAACCCTTAAGAGAGGAAGAGGTAACTCCTTCCTTTAAGATATTCAATTTCTTTTGTGTCATCCAATCCAGCTTGAACGAACATTTTCCGTCATGTTCCTTAAGAGACCATTCAATGAAACGGAAACACCATTCAGGGATCCACTCGCGTAAATTTTTAACCTGTTTGATGTCTTCTACATGGAAATGAGTGGTCCCTTCACCCAACTCATTACATTCTTTATAATCAAATCCATATTTTTCTAACATACCGAAAAGATCTTTTTCAAAATAACGATCCGGATGCGGGTAATGATTACGAATCATGTTGCCCGTTCCCATAAAAACACGAACCCAAAATCCAATGATGGCGGAAATCGTACTGTGGGAATCATACGTGCTCGTGTTCCAATCGCCACCAATGAGTGAGGGGTGGTTGCCTTCTTCACTCATTGCCTGAACGACTTTTTCCAACTGAAATTTACGATGCTCCTGTGTGGAACGTACATCGAGATGCGCACAGCCAACGCGCAAGGGTTTGCCAGCCAGGTCAATGGTGGCCATCAAGGCGCGTTGGTTTCCCAGACGTTTTTCACGACCGCGCATTTTATCATGGGCATTGGGAAGGGAGATGATACGAGGTTTATGAATGGGGTAGCGTGACAAAATAGCGTTGCCGTGAATCCCTAATTCATTTTCTCCTTCAAATTCATTTTCAATGCCGCATCCCTTGGCCAGATTGATATAAGAAGGTACAAAAAAATAATTCATTCCCAATTCTTGCGCCAGTTCCTTGGCTACATTCCGGTTTCCAGAACGTGCCATACCCAAGTCCGTTTCTGTGATGAGCAAAACATCTCCCTTGGAAAGCACCGGATGATTTTTAAGGAAGTGAAGAATTTCATCCCAACACATGCCGCGTTCGATGTTCCAAGCGATGGCTCGGTAGTAGGGTTCAGCAGCCGGAGAAGGAAGATCTGAAGCGATTTCGTAGTTATTAAGAGCTTTTAAAATTTTAGGTTTTAATTCTTGATAGAGTGAAGATTGTTCCAACGACTTCGTTGAATGAAACTGACTTAAAAAAGGAAAATGTTCGTGGAGATCATGGGAGATCTGAGAAGCTTTTTCAAAATGGTGTTGCATGTTTATGGAAGTTGAGTGGATCCCATTAAAAATTTATCACACTCGCGGGCGGCTTCGCGGCCTTCGTTGATGGCCCAGACGATCAAGCTTTGGCCTCGACGCATATCACCGGCGGCAAAGATTCCTTTAATGTTGGTGGCATATTTTCCATACTCCGCCTTGGCATTGGAACGTTCATCGCGTTCCACCTTTAATTGGTTGAGCACTGTCTCTTCAGGACCTAAAAACCCCATGGCCAGTAATACGAGTTGAGTGGGCCAAACTTTTTCTGTTCCCGGAATTTCCTGAGGACCAAATCGACCTTGCGCATCTTTTTTCCATTCGACTTGAACTGTGTGTGCTTCTTTGACGTGACCTTTCTGATCCCCCACAAATTTTTTTGTCACGATTGTATAGGCACGAGGATCTTTTCCAAAGAGGGCAGCGACCTCTTCCTGTCCATAATCCATCTTGTAGATTTTTGGCCACTGGGGCCAAGGGTTGTCCGAAGCCCTCTCCAGAGGAGGTTGTGGAAGAATTTCAAATTGTACCAAACTTTTGCATGCATGTCGCATGGAAGTACCCACGCAGTCGGTGCCCGTGTCGCCGCCACCGATGACCAGAACATCTTTCCCTTTGGCGGAAATAAATTTTCCATCTTCGTGTTTGGAGTCGAGGAGAGATTTCGTATTGGCATGAAGAAATTCCATGGCAAAGTGAATGCCTTTCAAATTTCTCCCTTCAATGGGAAGATCTCTTGGTTTCGTGGCACCCCCACACAAGACGGTCGCATTAAATTCTTTTAAAAGATTTTCTGCGGGATAATTTTTTCCTACTTCCGTATTGGTCACAAAGGACACGCCCTCTTTAGTGAGTAAGTCAATTCGTCTTTGTACAATGGATTTATCAAGCTTCATGTTGGGTATGCCGTACATTAATAATCCGCCCACACGATCGGCACGTTCAAACACAGTGACCATATGACCAGCCTTGTTGAGTTGAGCAGCAACGGAAAGTCCTGCAGGGCCGGAGCCCACCACGGCGACTTTTTTTCCAGTACGAACAACCGGAGCTTCGGGAACAACCCAACCTTCCTCGAAACCTTTATCAATGATGGCGCACTCAATATTTTTAATGGTGACGGCAGGTTCATTAATTCCCAATACACAAGAACCTTCACAGGGAGCCGGACAAACGCGGCCTGTGAATTCTGGAAAATTATTGGTTTTATGAAGACGATCAAGAGCTTCGTGCCAGAGACCTCGATAAATCAAGTCATTCCACTCTGGAATGAGATTGTTGATCGGGCAACCCGAAGCCATACCTGCCAAAAGTGTTCCTGTATGGCAAAAAGGAACTCCACAATCCATACAACGAGCACCTTGATCTTGGAGTTTCTTTTCTTCCATGTGAAGATGAAACTCTTTCCAGTCGGCGATCCGTTTGGCTGGAGAACGATCCTCAGGTAGTTCTCTTTTATATTCTAAAAAACCAGTCGGTTTTCCCATAAAGGTGCATATCTAAAGGAGGCATGCCGGAGACGTCAATGAGCTTTTTACCACTCTGTTTTGGCTTCATGGTATTGTTTGATCAATGAATCTGGTGTCAGAAGTATCAACCGATGTGATTCAGCAGTCGCAATCATAATTCTGTCACAGGGATCTTGATGGTGAGGTGGAAGTTCTGCGGCGCGGATGAGAAGACTTGAGTCAATGGAAATCTCTTCGATTCCATGAAAATCCAGAGTTTCCTCGAACCAGTGGTTTATTTTCATAGGGAGAATGAGTTTTTTCTTTTTCACTTTGATAGCGATTTCAAAAGCAGAAATTGAAGAGACAAACAAAGAATCGTTGTTTTCTCGGATTTTTTCTTGTGCTTTTTTACTGAGTTGTGACGGATCTGATGTGAGCCACAAAAGAGTACATGTATCGAGAAGGATCATTTTTAATTCTCATCGGGTTCCGGCCAGTCAGAAGGATCCAAAGGTTCCATAGGGTTTGACAAGAGCTTTGCTCGTAGTTTGGGGTTTGTCTTCAGTGGATTTCTTTTTTTAGAAATTGGTCTGAGTTCCGCAATAGCCTTTCCATCGCGGCAGATTCTGACTAATTCTCCATGCCTCTCTACTCGAAGCAAGAGGGAAGAGAGGGTGGTTTTGGCTTCATGAATGTTTACCTGGACCATAAAGACTCCTTTAATTAGCTAATCTAGCTAACTAAAATTAAAAAAGCTAGACTTTTCTCATATCGATAATCTCAAAATGAGAAAATGATGACTTTATGACACAGACACATCCTCAACAAGACAACGGTGATATTTGATTAAGTGATTTAAAAACAGATACTTCTCTCTCTCTCTCTCTCTCTCTCTCTCTCTCTCTCTCTCTCTCTCTCTGGCACGAGGGTTGCACCCATGATTCCTAACTGACTTAATTATGACGAACAGAGATCAACAATAAACAAAGGGGGAAATATTATGATTAAGAAATCTACTTTAGTAATACTAGTAGGGGGCCTCGGGAGTTCCTTACTCATATCAAATGTGGTGATGGCTCGCGATCTACCTAAAGATCCAGTTGTTCTTCAGAAAGTTTCCGACCAACAAACAGCTATGTGTACACAAGTATCTAACTGTATTCGTAGCAATCCCAGTGTTCGTGGTCCTCAAGGTCCTATGGGTCCTGCCGGCCCCACAGGACCTGCGGGGCCGGCGGGTTGTACAGGCGAGGGATGTTTAACGGAGCATATGTATTATAATACTGTCGTTGTTGATGGATATTGTGGATCTAGGAGCTCGATAGACAGGACGCCAGTGGCAAATTCTTGTTCTACCTCAATGGGCGGAAACCACTTCCACGATGATGGTGGCTTTGAGAGTGGCTGGAATTTTACTTGGAGAGGAGATGGGCCTGGGTGTTCATCGGGTGATTTTCTTGTCGGCGGAAAAGGTTTTATCCAGGGTGGTTCTGAACACTCGGAATGCAGTGCTGTAGGATATATTTCTCCGACAAGTTCTTCTGATTGGTATAGCCCTCCTCACAGCTGCAGAATAAAACTTGTAGCCATATGTGCCAGGACAAGCTCAGAGAGGTGAGTGGGAGTTGAAAATTGTTTAAGGTCTCGCTCTGGGATCTGGAATTCCCTCGCCTTCAGGCGACGACTTCAGTAGGTTTTTGGGTGTGGAGAATTACCGAAAGACGGCACATGGGATCTATGACTGCAAGTACCATATAGTCTGGTGCACGAAGTACCGGTATCAAGTAATGAAAGGGAAGTTGGCGGAGAGATGCAGAGACTTGATCCGACAGATTTGTTTGGCGAACGAGACGCAAGTTATCACTGGGAGTGTGGGAAGTGATCATGTCCATTTGTTGGTATCGGTTCCGCCAGTGAGCAAGTTGGTTCAGTATATGAAAGGTGCGACGTCGAGGAAATTGCAGCAGGAATTTCCTGAATTGGGGAAGCGATATTGGGGACAGCATCTATGGGCGAGGGGATTTTTTGTAGTGACGAGTGGGAATGTGACGGATGAAGTATGGATGGAGTACATCCGCAACCAGCGTGAAGAGGAGCAAGTAGATGATTTCAAGATAGTAGCATCGTGAGTCCCTCTTAAGAGGGTTCTGGATTCATCCTATCCGCTTTCAGCGGATAGTGGTTGAGAAAAGCCGGGCGATTTTCACCCCCGGCTTTTTTATTTGCATAAAGCTGTAACGACTCAAAAAGCTTTGGTCTCCTTCATGCTACAATTTTTTTGAGAACGTCTTCCAGTTGAGGAAATATTTTATAAATGTGTTTCAAGGAAGCATAGACCCGCTTTTCCCAGGCATTCCCTTCTTTTTTGAGTTCTTTCCAGGCGAGACGAATATCTCCAGCTCTTTCTTCGCAAAGGAATGACAATATTTGGCCTGCCTGTTTAAGATCCTTGTCTCTTTTGCTATGTTGTGTGACGCCACGTTCCTGTGCAACAATCAGTTTGTGAAAAGCAAACCGAGCAGGATCCGGGATATTCACCAAAAAACTTTCCCCATTCAGGACCACTGCTTTAACAGGTACTTTGATGAGATAATCCAGGAAACGCAAGGGTTGTGCAGACGCTTGCAATTGTGAAAGAAAAACAGGTTTGCTCGTTGGCTTGCCTCTGAGAGGTGTGAGCAGGTCCACTCTCACATCTTGCCCTCGAATGTGAAAAGAAGTGGAAGGGTATTTTAAGTTGAGCGAAGGAATAGGAAGAAATCCCATTTCTAAACGCTCCAAGATTTGAGGGATATCAATTTTTTGATCCGAGATCACGATTTGAGTGGGTTCGCTTGCAAGGTCGATATCCTGAGTACGAGTCGAAACGTCCTCCCACTTCACACCCAGCAGGTTCCCAATACAAAGGAACGCATGAGTGCCTATCAAAATAGCTTCAGAATGAAAAAAACCACTTTCGGCCAAGGCCCTTAAAACCCGTACGGAAGCACTATCTGTAGTTGTTGCCCCTCCAGAGCGAAGTTGTGCCGAAAGGATCTGGATTTTTTGCGAGTCAGTTTTCCAAAAATTTTTATCCTGTAGAAATTTTTTTTCTAGATTTTCGAGTTCAGGAGTTTTTTTGCCCAAATAGATTTGTCGGTGTTTTCCTCCCAATTCTGAGTATTGAAAATAGAAGTAGGTTTCTCCCTTGATGATTTTTTGAGTAAAACAACCCCGGTTATGACCTAAGGATCGCGAGGTCTCAAAGGTGATGAGTTGTTCCAAGAGCTCAGAATAAAGAGTCTGGGTCTGAATCGAAAGTTTCCGCATAAAGTTATACGTAAGATATCATAAGTCTACGTATAACTGAAAGTGAATTTTAATTTTTTAATTCCCAGCCACTCTGGCCACGTCCCGTTTATTTGACCTTAAAATAAGAGTGTTTATGTAAAGGAGACTTGCTGGAGACGTCAATCACAATAGTGCTTCCCAAAGTTCCTTGATGAAAACCCGAAATGGTAGAATGCGTGCTTTCAGGCTGGCAATCTCCACATTTTTCCCCCCCAAATGGACCTGGTAAAATTTGGGGATGGGAATGCGTGATGAAAAGTAGGAAATATTAGGGCTGATAGTTCCTTCACCGGCCTTGCATTCGATAGCGAAGAGGGGCTTCTTGTTTTTAAGAACAATAAAATCAATTTCTCTTTTCATGGAATCTCGGAGAAAGCGAAGTTCCATTGTGTCTCCCCGGGTGTCTTCCAGAAAATGGCAATATTTGAGAAGATGAGAAGCAACAAAGTTTTCAAAGCGGGCTCCTTCGTTTTCACATTGAGACCAATCCCAGAGATAGATCTTACGCTCTTTCTTGGCGGCCCTCAACTTGGGCAATCCGTACGGCATGATACGGTACACAAAATACAATCTTTCCAGAATCTGAATCCATTTATCGGTTGTTTCAAAAGAGACTTGCAGGTCGTTGCTGAGATTGGAGATCGACAAGGGGGATCCGACACGAGAGGGAAGCAAGTCCAGGAGGAGTTCGACATGGGAAAGATCCCGGACATGTTCCAGGGAAATAAGATCTTCCTGAAGAACTCGATTTTTTCTTTCCTTCTGCCAGCGTTTGTAAGTCGAGGCATCCGCTTTGAGTAGTGGCTCGGGAAATCCTCCGTAAGTGAGTAAATCTGAAAGAATATCTTTTTTTGAAAAATCTGTTTCATCCAAAGTGATCGGATGGAGACGGTAGTAATGATAGCGTCCTTGTAAAGAGTCCCCGCCACGTCGGTAATAATCCAGGCGTGCTGAGCCTGTGACCAGAATTTTTATTTTGGAACGATTTTTATCAAACACACCTTTGATAAAGTTTCTCCAGTGTTTGTATTTATGAATCTCATCGAACACGAGAAGCTTTTGTTGTGGAGGAAGTTCTCCCGAGAGCAAGGACTTGCGAGTCAAGGTATCATCCCAGCTTAAATATGCCGGATGTTCTGTATCCGTAGTGTTCAATAAATGGAACGCAACGGTCGTTTTACCCACCTGGCGCGGACCTCCAAGGAAGACCATCTTTTCTTTCAAGTCTTTGGCAATCCATATTTCTAAGTATCTTTGCATAAATTCAACTTAAGTCTATTTTATGCATGAATAAACTAGAGTCAACCTTAATTTATACATTAGACCTCTTGCATAACCTATTACGCAACCCAATGGCTGTGTTGCGCCACCCCAAAATCCTCACGTACAAACTCGTACGCTGCGGTTTCGGGGCCCCGTTGCGCCTTGCCCTTGGTTTGCTCATGACGGTTCTGCAAGAGGTCTATTCTCACATTGATAATCTCAAAATGAGAAAATGACGGTTTTCACAACAAAGTTACATCAACAACAAACCATGATGATATTTGATTAAGTCATTGAAAAATAAACTCTCTCTCTCTCTCTCTCTCTCTCTCTGGCATGAGAGTTGCTTTATTGTCCCCTTGAGACATGATAAATACGATCAACAACAAGAGGGGGTAACATGAAAAAGAAGAGAAGTTATAAAAGAATTATCATGGTATTAGGAGTTTCTTTTTTACTCTTAAGCTCCATGAAAGGTTTTTCGGATGATCCTAAATATAAGATATCACCTGCTACAGGTATAGTTCCTCTCTGTAGTGCGGCTTATCATTGCCGCGGAGATATTCCCGGTCCTCAGGGATCACCGGGTCCTGCTGGCCCAGCTGGGCCAATGGGTTCTGCCGGACCAGTAGGTCCAGCAGGTCCAAGGGGTGAAGTGGGTCGTGCCGGATTGGAATCTACATACACTTTAAGATCAGAACTTACATTATATCGATATCCATTAACCCGTAGTGAGGATCTAGATTGTCTTTACGATAGTGTTCCAAATTGTGAAGGAGAGGATGTAGAGCTAGAATCTCATTATAATTTACCGCCACTTCCATTAAGACCAGCTAGTCCTGCAACGCCTTGTCCAGAACTTCGGCCATCTGTTGGAGAGACAACACCCTATGGTGGTGGTAGAGTTGTTGAAGGGCTTCCTGCCAGTGCAGTTCGTATATGTGCAAAACCTGGTTCTATAAATATAGTTCCATCCGCACCCGTTAGAAGGGGTTTCCTGCGACCAGATAGGTAAGGAAAAACTGAGACATTACCCAGAAATAGGTTTACATTGCACGTATTCAATCAGGTTTAGAGGCGTCTTGTCATGTCAATGAAACGCTTATACAAGTTCCTAATAATCTCTACCATCTCCCCGAGAAATTTCCCGGTACAAATCCGAATCCTCCCGATCCTGCTCTCAAAAAGGTTGTGACTCCGAATGTGAAAAAATAAAGGGTTATCTTTTCATCCAGGGCGGCTTCAAGCCGCCCTGGGTTGAATTTATCGTTCTTCTACTGTGTTAGCTAATTCTCTTTTTCATTTTCAAAAATTTGCTGGCATATTCATAGTGTCTATAGTTACCATCATTCAATGGACAGGGATCAGAAAAACGAGAAACAGAAGAATCAAACTTTTGATGCGGTTCTTGTTCGCGATTATTGGCTCGCAGAAGCCGAGGATTCACTCCGAGTGTCAGAGCATCTCATTGAGAAACAAGATTATTCCTACGCATTATTTTTTGGGCACTTGGCCGTTGAGAAGGTCTTGAAAGCGATACATGCTGTCGTATGTAAAGATCATGCACCCCCCCATTCATAATCTTTACGGTTGGCAAGGCTTGGGAGTTTAAAAATCAATCCTGATCAGGAAAGTCAGCTTGTTACCATCACAAGCTTTAATATTGAAGGGCGTTATCCTGATTTTAAAAAAAGTTTTCGCGAAAAATGTACAAGTGAATATACAAATGCCCAGATGAAACAAATCAAGGAGCTATTTTTATGGATAAAATCCCAGATGCCATCTTGAAAACGGTTCAACGTTTCATCCATGTTGTTAGTCAGAAAAAAAAATTGGAGCAAGCTTACGTTTATGGATCTCAGGTGAAGGGTACTGCAGAATCTTGGAGTGATATTGATGTTGCTGTTGTTTCGAAGGATTTTTCGAGAAATCTATATGATGAACAGCTTGAGTTGATGCAGCTGGCGTCAAAAATTGATGACAGGATTGAGCCGCGCATCTTTCTTTTAGAGGACTTTAACAAAAATAATCCTCTTGTTTCAGAAATCGAAAATTACGGAATCAGAATCGTACTTCCCAAAGTTCCTTGATAAAAACTTGGAATGGTAGAATGCCTGTATGATAATCAAAGACTTATTTTTGATTTAATTCCCGGCCACTCGGGCCACGTCCCGTTTATTTTTTTTCTCACATCGATAATCTCAAAATGAGAAAATGACCTTCCCCCGTTTCCAAAAACTCAGCACATCGCTGTAAATTCCAGGTCTCACAACGAATTTTTGGATGGGATGAGTTTGGTCATGTGATCCAGTCTTCTAAAATCAGTTCTGTAATCTTGTTGAAATGATTGGTGTTGTGGGTCACCACTTTGCAATCATTGGCCAAAGCAACACTGGCAATGGCCAAATCGAAATCGTCCACCGTAAGACGTTTTTCAAAAAGCATTTGTTTGAGTCGTCCAAAAGTTCGAGCACTCTTTATATTAAAATCAAGAATTTCAATGTCATTCAGAAATGTCTCCAATTTCTTGATATTCTCAGATACTTTCTGAGAGTGGTGCATTCCAAAATATAACTCAGCCACACTGATCGCTGATAGTTTAATATCCTCAGATGCAAATTCACGAATTTTTTCCAGAACTCGACGATGACCCTTGGTCAGATAAATAAAAGTATCCGTATCCAAAAGGTAATTTATGCCCATTTTCTATTCACACGATTTTTACGAATGGTTTTAATTAAATCTTCTGCAGCGTGAGGCTCATGACCAAACATTCCAAACGCTTTTTCCCAAACGGATTTTTTCCCATCACTCATTTTGAAAAAACTTTTAAGAATACTCTGAATGAGCTTGGATCGTGTTTTATTCCGAAGACGAGCTTCCCGGTCCACCTGACGAATAAATTGATCATCTAAATAAATAGAAATTTGCATATGTTTGCTTTTATTATACAAACATACATCAATCTGTCAATGGGGAATAGGGGATGATTTTAATTTCCAGAAACTCTGGCCACGTCCCGTTTATTTTCTTCAAAGGCAGCCTCATAATCTCTTCTTCTTGGGTGACGCCGGCTTCAAGCCGCCCTAGGGATAGAGGTTATAAAGTATATTTTAAAGTTGTATTTCATGATTAAATAAAGTATCATCTTATTTAATCATGATTAATCGCTTACAAATATTTAGGGATCTTGGAAAAGAAAGTGCCTTTTTTTGGGGGCCACGTCAGGTTGGGAAAAGCACCTTTCTAAAAGATTTTTTTCCATCATCCCTCTATTACGATCTCCTCTTGCCGAGTGAGTTTGAACGACTTTCACGCAATCCTGAAATTCTTAAAGAAGAAGTGCTGGCCTACAGGGATACAAAAAGAAGTTTTAATCCCATTATTATTGATGAAGTTCAAAAGCTGCCACCCTTGCTGGATCTTGTTCAATGGCTCATGGTGAATCACCATAAACAATTCATTCTCTGTGGATCCAGCGCCAGAAAACTCAAGCGGGGTGGAGCCAATCTTCTGGGAGGCCGCGCTCTCCGTTACGAACTATTTCCCTTGGTCTCAGCAGAAATTGACAATTTTGATCTTATCAGGGCTTTGAATCACGGGCTTATTCCCAGACATTACTTGTCCAATAACCCAAAAAAAATGATTCAATCCTATATTGGTGACTATCTGAAAGAAGAAATTTTGGCAGAAGCTCTTGTGAGAAACATACCTTCATTTCATCGATTCCTGGATGCGGCAGCCTTTACGAATGGGGAAATGGTCAACTTTCAAAACGTGGCCCAGGATTGCGGCATTAGTGCACCCACAGCAAAAGAATATTTTCAGATTCTCATTGATACATTACTGGCCCGCTATTTGCCTGCCTTTCAAAAAAGAGCCAAAAGACGGGTGATTCAAACATCCAAGTTTTATTATTTTGACCTTGGTATTGTGAATTTTTTACTTAATCGATCGGGCATCAAACCCAAAACTGAAATTTTTGGAAGAGTTTTCGAACACTTTATATTTCAGGAGCTCTTGGCCCATTCACATTATTCAGGAGCGGATTATCCCTTATCCTATTGGAGAACAACCTCCGAACTTGAAGTCGATTTTGTGCTTGGTAACGGTGACGTTGCCATTGAAGTCAAAAGTTCAGACCAAATCTCATCGAAACATCTCAAAGGGATCAAAGCTTTTTGTGAAGAGTTTCATCCTAAAAAAGCCATTATTGTTTCATTGGACAAACGACCACGCCAGATTGATAAAACAATCATCGTTCTTCCTGTTCATGATTTTTTAAATAGGCTTTGGTCTGGGGAAGTTTATTAATCTCTTCCGAATAAACCTTGGAGACTTCATTCTGAAAATATCCGATCACTGAAAGTGAATTTTAATTTTTTAATTCCCGGCCACTCGGGCCACATCCCGTTTATTTTCCTCAAACGCTGCCATCATAATATCTTCTTCTTGGGTGACGCCTGCTTTTTTGACACGGTCAATGGCTTTAATAATATCAAAAATTATCTTGCCGCAATATTATTTATAGTTAATAATTAACTATAAACTATGAAAACCAATACTAAATCTCAAATAATTGATTATATTGAAAAAAATGGAAAGTTACGACCTGCCGATTTGATGCGGTCGTTGGGGTTTTCACAGGTTGCCATCCAAAAACAACTCAAACGACTTTGTGAAGAAGAGATCATACAAAAAACAGGAAAACCTCCCTTGGTGTTTTATGTTCTTCGTTCCGTACCAGAACCAATCGAGCCACTATTCCTTGATCCTAAATGTGTTCAGTATCTTGACCAACATTATGGGTATGTAAGCCCTGATGGAACGACTCGATCAGGAGTAGAAGGATTTGCCTTATGGCTCTCTAAAATCAAACAAAAAGACCAGGCCGTTTTTTTAGCGAATGAGTATATTAAGATTCGTCAAACTGCGGAACAGTTTCGTTCGAAGCAAGGCTGGATTGAAGGGATCCATAAATTCAAAACAACTTTCCCGGATTTGTCTTTGGACCAGGTATATTATCAGGATTTTTATAGCCTTCCCAAGTTTGGTCGAAGCAAAATCGGACATGAACTGCTCCTGGCAAAGCAGGCGCAGAACAAAGCCCTGATTGAAAACATGGCTGTTCAAAGCAAGGATATGATTTTGAAAATTATCAAACAAAACAAAATCAACACGATTGCCTGGACTCCCCATTCCATTCCTAGAAAAGTTCAGTTTTTAAAAGAATTCAGGCGTCGTTTGAATCTTGGAATGGGTGAGATAGAAATAGTGAAAGCCTATGCAGGTGGTATTCCCATTGCCCAAAAATCACTCTCCAAGTTAGAAGAAAGAATTGATAATGCGAGAAATACTATTTTCATCAAATCCATTAATCCTGCCCAAACAAAGATTCTTATCATTGATGATGCTGTCGGTTCTGGTGCGACATTAAATGAGATCGGCCACAAGTTGCGAGCTTATCCCTTTGTAAAACTTGTGATTGGATTTGTCCTCGTAGGTTCTTACAAAGGATTCGAAGTGATCAAAGAAGTGTGAACCGTGACTTATTTTTGATTTAATTCCCAGCCACTCTGGCCACGTCCCGTTTATTTTCCTCAAACGCTGCCATCATAATATCTTCTTCTTGGGTGACGCCTGCTTTTTTGACACGGTCAATGGCTTCAAGAACGCGTCGATAATCTTTAGGAACAACACGCAGGAATTGTGTTTGGTATTTCTTCCATGACGAAAGAATCTTTTTTGCTTTCTCGCTCTTGGTAAGGGCCGCATGTTTTTCAAGCATATCCCGGATTTCATTGATTTCTAAATCGTTGGAGAGAGAATCCAAATCCACCATTTCCTGATTACACAAATTACGAAAGTTTCCTGATTCATCCAGAACATACGCAATCCCACCGGACATACCGGCGGCAAAATTTCGTCCTGTAGGTCCCAAAACGATCACACGACCGCCTGTCATATATTCGCACCCATGATCTCCTACAGATTCGACAACGGCATTCACGCCACTGTTGCGTACGCAGAAACGTTCACCCGCCATGCCTCGGATATAGGCCTCACCCGAAGTGGCTCCGTAGAAGGCAACATTACCGATGATGATATTTTCTTCCGGGATAAATGTAGAAGCTTCCGGTGGATAGACGACGATTTTTCCTCCCGAAAGTCCTTTCCCCAAATAATCGTTGGCATCACCTTCCAAGGTAAGGCTGATCCCTTGAGGAACAAAAGCTCCAAAACTTTGACCGGCGGATCCTTTAAAATGAAGTCGGATTGTATCTTTTGGCAAACCTTCCACTCCAAAGCGACGCGTGACTTCACTGCCCAGTATCGTTCCCACAACACGATTGGTATTATGGATGGGGAGTATTGCGGTGACGGACTCTCGTTTTTCCAAAGCGGGCTTGCAAATTTTCAACAGAGTTTGATTATCGAGCGCTTTATCGAGCCCATGATCCTGAGAAATTTGGCAGTATCGGCCTACGTCGTCAGCCACTTTGGGCTGATAAAGAATATTGGAAAAATCCAAACCTTTTGCCTTCCAATGGTGGATGGCTTTTTGGGGTTCCAAACAATCGACACGCCCTACCATTTCGTTAACGGTACGAAACCCAAGCTGGGCCATAATTTCCCGCATTTCCTGGGCGATAAATTTCATGAAGTTGACGGCATAAGAAGGATCTCCGGAAAATTTCTTTCGCAGTTCCGGATTTTGTGTGGCCACACCGACGGGACAGGTATCCAAATGGCAGACACGCATCATGATACAACCTAAAGCCACGAGAGGGGCGGTAGCAAAACCAAACTCCTCGGCACCTAAAAGCGTGGCGATCACAACATCGCGTCCTGTTTTAAGCTGGCCATCGGTTTCTACAACGATGCGACTGCGTAAATTATTGAGGACCAACGTCTGGTGAGTTTCTGCCAGGCCTAATTCCCAGGGGAGTCCGGCATGCTTAATGCTTGTTTGAGGAGAAGCTCCAGTTCCTCCATCATAACCACTGATGAGAACAACATCCGCATGAGCCTTGGCAACACCGGCAGCCACAGTTCCTACACCCACTTCCGCTACGAGCTTCACGCTGATGCGGGCTTGGGTGTTGGCATTTTTCAAATCATGAATGAGTTCTGCCAAATCTTCGATGGAATAAATATCATGATGGGGTGGTGGAGAAATCAATCCCACACCGGGAGTGGAGTAACGAACTTTGGCAATCCAGGGGTAAACTTTTGAGCCTGGGAGCTGGCCGCCTTCACCGGGTTTAGCTCCTTGAGCCATTTTAATCTGAAGTTCTTTTGCTTGAGTCAGATACAAACTCGTGACTCCAAATCGGCCCGAGGCTACTTGCTTAATGGCACTATTTCGGGAATCTCCATTAGCATCCAGAGTATAACGAGAGGGGTCTTCACCACCTTCTCCCGTATTGCTGCGTCCACCAATGCGGTTCATGGCAATGGCTAAGGCTTCATGAGCTTCTTTGCTGATAGAACCGTAAGACATGGCTCCGCTCTTGAAATGTTTACAGAGAGATTCAACAGATTCTACTTCGTTAATGGGAACTGGTTTGTTGACAGATTTGAAATCTAAAAGTCCACGCAGAGTGGCGAGACGTTTGGATTGGTTGTTTACCAGTGAGCTGTATTCCTGAAAAACTTTGTAGTTGTTGGTGCGACACGCCAGTTGCAGTTTATGAACTGTTTCGGGATTGAAAAGGTGATGTTCCCCTTCTTTTCTCCATTGATATTGACCACCTACATCCAAAGCTTTGTCACCCACCGGTCTTTCGGCAAAAGCTCTTTCGTGACGGCTTTGAACTTCCGCAGCAATTTCTTCCAGGCCAATTCCGCCCACACGAGAAGGAGTAGAGGTAAAATATTTTTCGATCAAAGTTTGATGAAGACCCACTGCTTCGAAAATTTGGGCTCCACGATAGCTTTGAATAGTGGATATACCCATCTTGGACATGACTTTCACTACGCTCTTCATCGCCGACTTGAGATAATTTTTTACTGCTTTTTTATGATCTACCTCTGTTAACAAACCTTGTCGGATCATGTCGTCAATCGTTTCAAAAACAAGATAGGGGTTAATGGCTCCTGCTCCGTAACCAATGAGTAAAGCCATGTGATGGACTTCACGAGGTTCTCCGGATTCCACCACGAGGCCTACTTGTGTACGCGTTCCCGTCCGAACGAGATGGTGATGTAGACCGGCAGTGGCCAACAGAGCGGGAATTGGGGCATGATTTTTGTCAACACCACGGTCCGAAAGAATTAAAATATTCGCTTTTTCTTTAATGGCTTTGTCCGCGGCTTTAAAAAGATTCTCGAGAGCTTGTTCCAAGCCTTTTCCTTTTTTCGAGACATCAAAAAGAATGGGAAGGGTTATTGTTGTAAAATCTTTTTCTTTTAAATGACGAAGCTTGGCTATTTCTTCATTCGAAAGAATGGCGGAAGGGAGACGAATTTGACGACAACTCTTGGGACCTGGTTTGAGTAAATTCGTTTCTTGCCCCAAATTTGTTTCGGAAGCTGTGACAATCTCTTCACGAATGGCATCAATCGGGGGATTGGTCACTTGGGCAAAAAGTTGTTTGAAATAATTATAAAGGAGTTGTGACTTATCGGACAAAACGGCGAGTGGAGCATCGTTGCCCATGGATCCAATGGCCTCAACTCCATTCTTGGCCATGGGTGTGAGGATAATCCGCAGATCTTCAAAGGAGTAACCAAACGCTTCTTGTCGGTGAAAAACAGAGTTATGATCCGTTTCCGGAATGTGGGGAGGCTCAGGAAGATTTTCAATCGAGATGAGATTTTCTTTCAGCCACAACTCATAAGGATGTTCACTAGAAATCTTGCCTTTAATTTCTTCGTCAGCAACAATTCGTTTTTCTTCCGTATCAATCAGAAACATCCGGCCTGGTTGTAAGCGTCCTTTTTGAAGAATGCGATCTGGAGGAATATCCAACACACCCACCTCAGAAGCCATGACCACCAAATCGTCTTTAGTTACATAATAGCGCGAAGGACGTAAACCATTACGATCCAAAATGGCTCCCATTTTTGATCCGTCGGTAAACGCAATCGAAGCAGGTCCATCCCAAGGTTCCATCAGGGAACTATGAAACTCATAAAAAGCTTTTTTCTTAGGATCCATGCTTGTGTGTTTGGACCACGGTTCTGGAATCATCATCATGATGGCATGGGGGAGGGAGCGTCCGGACAAAACAAGAAATTCAAGACAGTTGTCAAAAATCTGGGAATCACTGCCTTCTTGATGGATGATAGGCAGCAGTTTTTTAAGATCATCCTTGAAGAGGTCTGATTCCAACATGGCTTCACGGGCGTGCATCCAGTTGATGTTGCCGCGGAGTGTATTGATTTCTCCGTTGTGGGCAATGTAGCGATACGGATGAGCTCGATCCCAGCTGGGAAACGTGTTGGTACTAAATCGTGAATGGACAAGAGCCATGGCGGTTTTCACATCTGGGTTTGAAAGATCGGGGAAAAATTCTTCCACCTGTTCGGACATGAGCATGCCTTTGTAGACAATGGTTTTTGAAGAAAGGCTGGAGACATAAAAATAGTCTCCTCCTTTCATACCGGAATAACGAATGAGGTTTTCCGCCCTCTTGCGAATCACGTAGAGCTTGCGTTCAAAATCCATCACGTCTTTTATTTTTGAATTTTTTCCAATAAAACCCTGTTGGACAATAGGTTCGGCTGATTTTGCCGTATTCCCGAGAGTGTTATTTTGTGTTGGAACGGGACGCCATCCCAAAAACTTTTGTCCTTCCTCAACGACAATTTCTTCAAATTTCTTTTCACAAGCTTTTCTTTCGGTGGCATTGGGAGGCAGATAAATCATGCCCACGCCGTATTCTCCCTCAGAAGGAAGATCGGTTTTTTGTTTCTTAAAAAAAGTGTGAGGGATTTGAAGAAGAATTCCTGCCCCGTCCCCTGTGTTGACTTCACAACCACAGGCTCCCCGATGTCGAAGATTCAAAAGAACTTGCAATCCTTGGCGAACCAGAGTGTGCGATTTGGAGCCCTTGATGTTAACGACAAAACCGACCCCGCAGGAATCATGTTCGAATTGAGGATCATAAAGACCCTGTTTTTTAGGGAAACCTGTTTTCATCATAGCCGAACCGTCAACCTAACCCTGATTTTAAAAAGGATTCAAGCATTTTTGCTCCGGCAAACAACTCATAAAACTCTCTTCATATAAAAATTATAGGTTGAACTATAAAAAATTGTAGGTTAACCTATAAAAATGAAAGTTATTGTTTCCTTTGTCCATGAACTTGAAAAACGTCTCCAGGAAAATAACCCACTCATTCAAGTTGTGTTGGGTCCAAGGCAGGTGGGTAAGACCACAGGGGTGCTACAATGTCTTCAGCGCCTGTCTTTAGAACCGCAACATTATGTTTCTGCGGATGATCAGCTTTCTCCCAGTCCTGCTTGGTTGGAAGAACAATGGCAAAAAGCCGTCGAGATTTCCGATAAAACTATTTTAGTCGTTGATGAAATTCAAAAAGTTTCTCACTGGTCTTCTGTGTTAAAAAAACTTTGGGATGAGCAAAAACGGAGAAAAAAGACGCGCCTACGCCTTGTGCTGCTTGGGTCCGCTTCCCTTTCTATCCAAAAGGGTTTGACCGAAAGTCTGACGGGACGTTTCGAGCTCGTGAGGGTTTTTCATTGGAATTATACGGACACTCAAGCTCTTTGTGGTTGGTCTTTGGAAAAATATATTCAGTGGGGTGGCTATCCTGGAAGTTATCCTTTAGTTCAAAGTGAATCCCGATTCAAAGAGTATATCATTCACTCCGTCATTGAGACCGTCATCGGCAAGGATATCCTCCATTTTGCACGGGTCCGGTCCCCTGGGTTATTTCGACAGGCTTTTGAAATCCTTTCCCAGTACCCCGCCTGTGAAATCAGTTACAATAAACTCCTGGGTCAATTACAGGAAAAAGGTAATGTGGATTTGGTTAAGTACTATATCGAACTTTATGAGGGTGCTTTTTTACTAAAAACCCTTCTTAAATTTTCTTCCAAAACCTATCTTAAAAAGTCCTCTTCTCCCAAAGTTCTTCCCTTGTGTCCGGCTCTGGTGACAGGGATGGGGTTTCCTGGTGCCACTCCGGAAGGGCGAGGGCGTCTTTTCGAGTTATGTGTTGGTATGGAACTCCTACGAACTGGCGGGGAACTTGGTTATTGGAGGGAAGGAAATTTCGAAGTCGATTACATCTTGAAATTAGGACAACGAGTTTATGCCATTGAAGTCAAGTCGGGACGGGAAAAAAGTAACCGTGGATTGGAAACCTTCCAAAAAAAATTCCCCAGATCCAAGATATTATTCGTAACCCCTGAAAACTTTCCTCTTTTGAGTAAAGATGCCCATTCCTTTTTCGAGAAATTTTAAAATATTTCGTGATGTTTAATTTATGACGGGTTCTGGCTTCTCAAGACGGGCAATTTGGGCACAGGCTAAGAGGACTAGAGTTCCTCCTGCAAGTGTCCAAAGGTTTGGGATGGCAGCCCAAAATAGAATATCTAAAATAAATGAAAAAATAACTCCGACAGAAGCGAGTGGAGCTAACCTCGAAACATCTTCAAGCCCGTAAGCTTTCGTCATGGTGATTTGTCCAATGGTACCGCAAGTGCCTGCTCCCATCAGAAATAGGAATTGTTTAAAATCGGGCATGACAGCATGGTAAAAAAGAAGAGGAAAACAAAAGAGCGTACTGCTGGTAGTAAAATAGAAGGCGATGCGAAGAGCAGGTTCTGTTTCATGAGACTGATGAATCGCCACGACAACAACTCCGGTCAGCAAGGCGGAAATGAGAGCAATAAATCCTGCATAATTAAAAAAGTTGAACTGAGGTTTTAGAATAATAGACACACCGATAACCGCGAGAGTAATCCAGAGCCACAAGGCTGGCGAAGGTTTTTCACCTAAAATAAAAATAGAAAGCAAAGCCACAAAAAGCGGGAACGTGTTTACCAGCATGGAAGCATCTCCTAATGTGAGATGGTTCAGAACATAAAAGTTACAGGCCATGGCAGTGAGTCCTGTGATGGAGCGAAACATAAGGACAGAAAAATTTACGGCCTTAAACGGGATGGATGCTTTTCGCAAAAGAATGGCAATGACAACCACGCTAACTCCTGCACGAAAAACAATTGTTTCATAAATGGGAATGCTAGGACCCACGGCTTTTACACAGGCGGACATCAGTGCATAAAAAATTGCGGAGAAGGGGATGAGAAAACGAGCGTTATTAAAAAGAAGACGCATGAATCAGATGATTTTCCTTTAATTCAGAAAAGGATTCAACTTCTTTTCGCGTGCGATGGTTGTTTGGGGTCCATGTCCCGGGATAATAACTGTTTCTTCGGGAAGAATAAGAAATTTCTTTTTAATAGAAGAAATTTCCAAGTCGTAATCACCGCCCCAAAGATCCGTACGGCCAATGCTTCCTGCAAAGAGTGTGTCTCCTGGAAAAAGAGTTCCTGAGTTTTTTAACTTGGGAAAATAAAATCCACATGACCCCGGTGTATGTCCTGGACTGTGGAGGACCGTGCCTTTCAAAGAACCAACACTCAACTCTTGTCCATCTGTCAGATAGCCATCCGGAGGAACGGGTTTGTGAACTTTGGAAGTGGGTAATCCTAAGAAGGAGGCCTGTACATCCATTTTTTCATACAACAGTTGATCTTCTTTATGGAGCAGAACGCGGGCATTGGTTTCTTTTTGAAGCGGAGTGGTGGAGCCAATATGATCGATGTGTGTGTGAGTATGGACAATAGATTTTACCGTCAGACTATGGAAGCGGATTTTCGATAGGATTTTTTCGAGCTCATCGCCCGGATCAATGACGATAGCTTCTTTGCTCACTGGATCGCCTAAAATAATGCAGTTGCATTGGAAAGAACCGACGGGAATGATTTCGATAATTTCATTCATAGTGATTCCCATTCATCAATTTATTGACGACTGTCAACTCGCTTGTTAGCAACTCCACATGCCCAAGCTGACGATTGATGGAAAAGAAGTCGAAGCTCCTGCGGGAATGAATCTGATTGAAGCAGGAAAATTAGCGGGCAGTAAAATTCCCCACTACTGTTATCATAAAAAACTTTCCATCGCCGGTAACTGTCGTATCTGTCTTGTTGATATTGAAAAACAACCCAAGCTCGCGATTGCCTGTAATACAAAGGTGGCCGACGGCATGGTGGTTCACACCAACAATCCAAAAGTTCTCGAAGCACGTCAGCAGGTCATGGAATTTATTCTTGTCAATCATCCCATCGATTGTCCTGTGTGTGATCAAGCCGGAGAGTGCAAGCTGCAGGATTATTATATGAAGCATGATTTAAAAGAATCGCGGATGATGGAAGAGAAGGTTCACAAAGACAAAGCCACTTCTCTCGGGCCCAACGTCATGCTCGATATGGAACGATGTATTTTGTGTTCGCGATGTATTCGTTTTTGCAATGAGATTGCCGAAGAAGACCAGCTTTGTTTTTCTGAACGAGGCAATCATACGGAACTGACTACTTATCCTGGGCAGAAACTCGACAATCCCTATGCGATGAACACCATCGATATCTGTCCTGTAGGGGCTTTGACCAGCAAGGATTTTCGATTCAAGCAACGCGTCTGGTTTTTGAAAGAGACCGATTCTATTTGTCCTGGTTGCAGTACCGGTTGCAATATCAAGATCAACCACAATCAGGGAGTGATTTATCGTTTGCTTCCCCGCGCCAACGAAGAGGTGAATGAGGTCTGGATGTGTGATGAAGGGCGTTTCACCTACAAACCGGTGAATGAAAAAAACAGGCTGCGTCATCCGATGATGAAGGTGGATGGAAAACTGACAGGAGTTCGAAAGGAAAAAATCTTTCAAGCTCTTAGGGCTTCACTTCAAGATGTACCGGCAAGTTCTATTTTGGGAATTGCCTCGGCTCAGTTTACCAACGAAGCTAATTCTTCTTTCATTAAATTTTTAAAAGAGTGTTTGAATGTCACGGATATTTTTTATCAGGCAAAGGAAGTGCTTAATCCGTCTCATGATGATTATCTCATCAGTGCTGATAAAAATCCAAACCGGGCCGGTGTGGAAGCTTTGGGGTTAACGCCGTTGATTGAAGATAAAAAATATCAGGTCATTTTTGTTTTAGGGGGCATTTCTCTGGCCAAGCTGAACAAAATTACTTTTGAAAAAAACAGAAAAGTAATTGTTTTTGCAAGCCACGATGGCTCAGATGTGGATCTTGCCGACTTTGTGTTTCCCGTTCCTGCCTGGGCTGAAGAAGAGGGGACGTTTACCAACAAAAAGAAGATGGTTCAAAAAATTCATGCGGCTTTTCCACCTCCAGGAGAATCGATTCCTGTCTGGGAATGGGTGTCTGAGATGGCTAAAAAATGGAAATCTTAACTTCTCTTATTAAAGCTATTTTGATTCCCGTTGTTGTTTTAAACTTTATTCCACTTTTGATCTGGATGGAACGAAAAGGTGCGGCTTATTTTCAGGATCGTCGCGGACCCAATCGGGCCAATATCTTTGGTGTGCGTCTGGGAGGGATGATTCATAACCTTGCGGATGTCATCAAACTTATCACCAAAGAAGAATTTTTTCCTGCAGGAGCCAATCGGTTTTATTTTGTTTTGGCTCCTTTTATCGTTTTGTTTATTTACATCATCACCACCGCTGTCATTCCTTTTGCGGATGAACTCAAAGTTGGGGATTTTGTGATGTCATTTCGTGTGGCCGATCTGAATGTGGGTGTGCTTTATATTTTTTCCATGGCTTCGCTAGCCGTTTACGGCATCATGTTGGCAGGCTGGTCTTCGAATAATAAATACTCTTTGCTGGGAGGTCTCCGCGCTTCTTCTCAGATGATCAGTTATGAAATTACTTTGAGCCTCTCGGTGGTCAGTCTTTTTATGGTTGCCGGTTCTGTAGATCTCAATGAAATTGTAAGAAATCAAACTGCAAATATTTTTTCCTGGAATATTATCCGTCAGCCCCTGGCGTTTCTTCTCTTTTTAGTGGCCTCTTTTGCCGAAACGAATCGAACCCCCTTTGATTTGCCTGAAGGAGAATCCGAGCTGGTGGCTGGTTATCATGTGGAATATTCCAGTATGAAGTTTGCCCTCTTTTTCATGGGAGAATATGCGGCCATTGTTGTCGCTTCGGCGGTGATTGTCTCTCTCTTCTTAGGCGGATGGCAGGTTCCTTTTCTTGCCACCACAACTCTTATCGATAACACGCCCCTTCTTTTAAATCTTTTTGGAAAAGTCTTCTCTATCTTTTCTATTTTTGCCGGCCTTTTTCTCATTACAAAATTCAAAAAGAAAAAATATAGGGATGCCCGTGATTATGAAGTGCTAACGTTAGGGATTCCTGCAATTTTAGTTGGAGTGGGAGCCGGCCTTTTTTTCTTTACTCATTATTTACATGATTTACCAGCTTGGGCTGGACCTGTCTTTACCGCAACTCTTCAGATTTTAGTTTTTCTCACCAAGATTTTTTTATTCTGCTTCTTTTTTATCTGGGTGCGTTGGACCTTGCCGAGGTTTCGTTATGATCAGCTCATGTCTTTTGGTTGGAAGGGGATGCTGCCTTTAGCCCTTTTTAATATTTTTGTGACAGGGATCTTCCTTTTGGTGAAACCATGAGTCTTATTTTCTTTTATATTTTTGCGACGTTTTCCGTGGTGTCGGCTCTCTTGGTTATTTCATTTAGAAACACGCTTTCGTGTGCGATAGCTCTGGTTGCTACTCTCTTTAGTGTGGCTTGTTTGTTTGCTCTTCTGGGAGCTCATTTTTTAGCAGCAATGCAAGTGCTCGTGTATGCCGGTGCCGTCATGGTTCTTTTTATTTTTGTGATCATGCTGTTAAATTTGGGACGTGAACAACTTTTGAAAATTCACATGTCTTTTCTGGGAGTGGTGGGCATTCTTTGTGGAACTTATTTGGGAGTTTTCCTGGCGTTACGTTTAGGGACTCTCTCAAAGCCATTTCCAGAATTAACGCCTTCTCAAGTTTCTGATTATGGTACGGTCCATGGGGTGGGACAGTTGTTATTTGGAGATTATTTAATCCCCTTTGAACTGACTTCATTCCTTTTGTTGGTGGCTATTGTTGGGGCCATTACTTTGTCCTCCCCCTCACCCGTCCGCCGTTGGCGGACACCCTCTCCCGCGGGGGGAGAGGGCAAAAAGGAAAGGTTATGATTACACTGGCCCACACCATTGTTTTGAGTGCCATTCTCTTCAGTATTGGAGTGACCGGTGTTGTCTGTCGTCGCAACGCTTTGGTTATTTTTATGTCGGTTGAGTTGATGTTAAATGCTGCTAACCTCGCTTTCATTGCTTTTGCCCGTCATCAGGGAGTCCTAGATGGTCAGGTCATTGCTTTTTTTGTCATTGCTCTTGCGGCGGCCGAAGTAGCGGTGGGGCTTGGTATCATCGTTGCCATTTTTAAAAAGGTTGGAACGATTGATGTGGGCGAGATTCGTTTTTTAAAAGGGTAACATGGACAATCTATTATTCGGTATTCCCGTCAGTTCCGTTGTTTTTTTAATTCCATTGCTTCCTTTTATTGGAGCGGTTCTCAACGGATTTATTGCGTTGATGTGTCGGAGTGGAAAAGCACCGGTCCCCAAACCTTTGGTGAATATGATTGGTTTAGGAATGCCGCTTCTTGCTTTTGCCGTGACCGTTTGGATGTATTTTCTTGCCAAAGATCCTGCCACAGGTACTACCACCTCTCCACTTTGGACCTGGATTTCAGCCGGAGACTTTACGGCAACACTTTCTTTTAAGGTAGACCGACTTTCTCTTGTGATGAGTTTAGTTGTGACCGGAGTGGGATCCCTCATTCATCTCTACTCCATTGGGTATATGTCCCATGATAAGGGTTACGCGCGGTATTTTTCTTTTTTGAATCTCTTCCTTTTTGCCATGCTCACCTTAGTATTAGCTGGAAATATGCCTCTTCTCTTTGTGGGGTGGGAAGGTGTCGGACTGTGTTCTTATTTCCTTATTGGTTTCTGGTTTGAGGATTCTGCCAAGGCTGCTGCTGGAAAGAAGGCTTTTATTATAAATCGCATTGGAGATTTTGGGTTTCTTTTAGGAATGTTTCTTCTCTACAAAACTCTTTCTACAAAGGGGCTGGCTCCTGGTTCCGGTTTTTTAAGTTTTGATATGCTGGAACACTATAAAGGAGATCTCTTTTTGGTGGCCACGCCCGTTTGCTTTCTTTTGTTCATCGGCGCCATGGGCAAATCCGCTCAGATTCCTTTATATATTTGGTTACCCGATGCCATGGCTGGTCCCACGCCTGTTTCCGCTTTAATTCATGCGGCTACGATGGTGACAGCTGGTGTGTACATGATTTGTCGACTTCATTTCCTTTACACCTTGTCGCCCGTGGCCATGCAGTTTGTAGCAACGATCGGAATCACCACTGCTTTTTTTGCAGCCCTGATTGCTTTGGTGCAAAACGATATCAAAAAAGTTTTGGCTTATTCTACAGTGAGTCAGTTGGGATACATGTTTTTCGCGGTGGGCGTGGGTGCTTTTGCCGCTGCTATTTTTCATCTCATGACTCATGCTTTTTTCAAAGCCTGTCTCTTTTTAGGATCCGGTTCTGTCATTCATGGCATGGGCGGAGAACAGGATATTTGGAAAATGGGTGGACTCAAAGGCCGCATGCCTATCACAGCGGCTACTTTTGGTGTCGCTGTCCTGGCGATTGCCGGTATTTTTCCTTTTGCTGGATTTTTTTCAAAGGACGCCATTCTTTGGCAAGGATTTGCGATGGGGCACAAAGTCCTTTGGGCGTTTGGGTTTTTAACAGCCGGTCTCACCGCGTTTTATATGTTTCGTCTTTTCGTCCTCGTTTTTTTGGGTTTACCAAGAGACAAGGAAAAATTTCTTCATGCCCACGAATCTCCCCTGAGTATGACGATTCCTTTAATCGTTTTAGCCTTTTTATCTTTCGTAGGAGGATGGATCGGTATTCCTGAATCTTTGCATGGTCAGGATCATTTTTTTAAATGGTTAGCGCCTATTTTCTTGTATGAAAATTTTCTGATGCGTCTGGAATCCATGGGACACGGACCGGAGCTTCTTTTATCTTTAGCCACTCTTTTATGGGTCTTTCATCTCGGACTCTTTGCTTTTCTCATTTATTCGCAACGGCTTTCTTCGGTGAAAAATTTAGCCATGCGTTTTCAATTTTTTCACAAGCTTCTTCTCAATAAATTTTATGTGGATGAGGGCTATCAGGCTCTTTTTATCCGCCCCATACGATGGTTTTCAGAAAAGATACTTTGGAAGTTTTTGGATCAAAAAGTTGTGGATTCATTGTTCGTAGAAGGCTCTGCGGAAACGGTAGGACTCATGGGGCGTACGTTGGCCCTGCTCCAAAATGGTGTTGTACAAAACTATGCTCTTTTCTTTGCTGTGGGTGGAATCATTCTTGTCGCGTGTTTTGCCCTTTGAGTATCCCCTCCCTGCACCCTCCCCTTAAATTTCTGCCTGAGATGGACCGGAAACTGGCTCATGAGAGGTGATGAGCAATTTTTAGCGGAAAAGGAGCGACTATACGGAGTTTTTGGCTGAAGAACTCGCCGAGGTTGTAGTCTGATAAGATCCAAGAGCTAGACAATATTCACATATTTTTGTAGGTTGCCTCACTGGAGCAGCAAATATGAATCGGGAAGTGTGAGAGAAACTCGATGGCAAAGCATCACTTTGTTCCACAACTCTATTTACGAGAATGGTTGGATCCAAACAGCCTTGGCAAGAATAATGTCGAACCTTACCTCTGGGTTTATGAGAAGGGCACTTTGGAACCTTTCCCAAAAGCACCGAAAAATGTGGCTTTCCGGGGAAATCTCTATTCGGCGAATACCGGTCAAGATTTTGACGAGGATGCTGTTGAGAAAATATTTCAAAAGATTGAGTCAGAATACGCTACCGTATGGCGGCAGAAAATCAAGCAGCACCAGCTTCTTTCGGTCGAAGATCGTGGAATTGTTGCTGCATTTGTATCAGCTTTGTTTCCACGCTCACCGTTTATGCGAGATCACTTGGGGAACTTCATGGAAGAGATTGCTCGAGGTGTTGCCGGCATGATCACCTCTTCAGAAGACCACTTAAAAATATTAGGGAAGCAATACAAGGAAAGAACGGGGCAGTCTATTACAGGGCTTGAGGCCGAGGTTTTCGATCCATCGAATTTCGAATTTGAGTCCACGCGTGAAACTAAAACAGCCTTTATGCTTACTCTATTTAAGGATATTTTCCCGTTTATCTCTCGTATGTCGTGGATTTTTGTTGAGGCTCTAGAAGGCGAGTTTTTTCTGACTTGTGATATGCCTGTATCTCTCACTGCTCCGCGAAGAGGCGGTCCGGTCGGTTTTGGGTCTCTTGATGCCGAAATTGCATTGCCCCTGTCTCCCAAGGTTTGTCTCATCACCTCTTGGATTAAAAAAGCCGATCGTTACATGATGGCACCTAAAGGTTTTTTAGAGCAGGTAAATCTCCGGGTACAGGATAATGCGGAAGAAGAGGTGTACTTATCTCGAAAAGATCCAAACATCAGCGTACCCTTATGAAACTCCTTGATAACGAAATCCGCGACATCATCAAGTACCTTGAAGCTGTAAAGCCATTGCCGGATCAGTACCGATTTCTGCTTTTTGAAGAGAAGCGCGAGGTGGAATTGGTTTGGAATGGGAAGACGAATGAGGTCTGCAATGTCGTTCTTCCATTTCAGACTATTGAGCAGGTAGACGAACCGCGAACCGAAACGGGGAGTCAGAAGAAGGAGATCCAGTTTGGCCTATTCGATGAACGAGGACGTCAACTCAAGGGATGGACCAACAAATTAATATGGGGTGACAATAAACTGATTCTCTCCAGTCTGAAAAACGGACCGCTTCGAAAGGAAATCGAGGACCAGGGCGGTATCAAACTCATCTACATCGACCCGTCGTTTGACGTGGGAGCTGATTTTTCTATCAATATTGAGATTGGGGATGAGCAATTTACCAAGGAGCCCTCAGTTCTGGAAGAGCTCGCCTATCGTGATACTTGGGGTAAGGGAGCTGACAGTTTTATTGCCATGATCTAAATAAGGCGCAATCTAAAATTCGTATGGGGTGGTTGTATGTTGATCAAGAGATGTTTGATAAATATACTCCCAAACGGTTTTTAACTTTGATTGAATTATTTGGAAAGACTTCATGAACAAACTTATATCAACAACCACCGACTACACCGCCTTCCTCAAAAGTATCAAAACCCGCATCACACAGGCACGAATCTCCATAGCGCGCTCGGTTAACAAGGAGTTGATTCAGCTTTATTGGTCCATTGGTAAAGACCTTTCGGAAAAGCAGGAAAATTTTGGTTGGGGCAAGTCTGTTGTTGAACGTTTAGCGATGGATTTACGCCATGAGTTCCCACGCAACAGCGGATTTTCAGAGCGTAATCTTTGGAACATGAAGAGGTTTTATGAGGAATATCGGGGTAACAAAGTTCTGCAACAGCTTGTTGCAGAATTGCCTTGGGGGCAGAATCTTTTGATTCTCGAGAAAATTAATAATCTCAAAGCCAGAAAATTCTACCTTCAGGCAACCAGTCACTTTGGATGGAGTCGTAATGTTCTCTTGAATCAAATCAAGGCGGATGCTTATCGCAGTGCCATGAAGCAAGGTAAAACCAGTAATTTCAAGCTCGCCTTGCCTGAATATTTGGTGGAACAGGCTGATGAAGCTCTCAAAGATTCATACAATTTGGATTTTATTGGCATCAAAGAAACGGTTCACGAACGCCAGCTTGAAAACAAGCTGATTGAAAAACTCAAGAGCTTCATCCTCGAGCTTGGTTACGGTTTTTGCTTTATCGGTAATCAGTATCGACTGACGCTTGATGAGAACGAATATTTTATTGATCTTCTTTTCTATCACCGCTTTCTCAAATCGCTTGTGGCTGTCGAATTGAAGACCGGAAAATTCAAACCGGAATACGCAGGAAAAATGGATTTCTATCTCAATCTCCTGACCGAAACAGAAAAAGCCCACGACGACAACCCACCCATCGGCATTATCATGTGTGCGGAGCGCGATAGACTCGAAGTTGAATTTTCACTCAAAACCAAAATCAATCCGATCGGTGTGGCAGAATATAAACTTTATCAAAAACTGCCTGATAATTTGAAAGGAAAATTACCGACTTCAAAGCAACTCATAGAAGGATTGAAATAAAGCAATATAAATATGGTTGGGAAAAATTGGACCACCAATAAATTCTCTGTTCAACTGCGTTCAATTTTTCTATAGATTTTCACAATTTTTGGAATGGGCGAAGTTAGAATTTATATGATGATTATCGATACACACATACTCTCTCTTCTCATTTTCAGCCCCTTGTTAGGGTTATTGCCACTTTTCCTCATCCCGTCCTCCCAGGAAAAAATAATAAAGACCCTTGTTTTTCTTTTTTCGCTCCTCCCTCTTTTTTTAGGAGTTATTTTATTCTCTCGTTTTCAAGGAACGGGTGACTTTGAGTTTCAAGAAGTAACACCTTGGTTAACAGGGTTTCAGGTTTTTTATCATTTGGGTGTGGATGGTTTCAGCATGCCCCTTGTAATGTTATCGACTTTGTTAGTTCCCTTGGTCCTCCTTTCTTCTTGGAACAGCGTGACAAAAAATCTCCGAGGTTATCTTTTTTTCTTTCTGGTTTTGGAATCCGCCATGATGGGTGTTTTTTGTGCCCTCGATGTTTTTTTGTTTTATGTTTTTTGGGAAGCCCAGCTCGTGCCCATGTACTTCCTGATTGGAGGATGGGGTGGCGAGAGACGGATTTATGCGGCGATTAAGTTTGTTCTCTATACGATGGTAGGGAGTTTGCTCATGCTGGCGGCCATCCTCTACCTTTATATTGGAAGTGGTCATTCCTTTTCTCTGGGCGATTTATATCACTTACATCTCCCTTTCTTGACCCAAGCCCTTCTTTTTGGAGCGCTCACGTTGGCCTTTGTTATTAAAATTCCACTTTTTCCTTTTCATACGTGGTTACCCGATGCCCACGTGGAAGCTCCTACTGGTGGGAGTGTGATACTGGCGGGCGTTCTCCTTAAGATGGGAACCTATGGCCTCTTGCGGTTTTCGATGCCGCTTTTTCCTTTAGCCAATTTTTATTTTACACCTCTCTTGCAAGTCTTGTCGGTGATTGGAATTGTTTATGGGTCTCTCGTGGCTATGGTTCAGCCGGATCTTAAAAAGTTGGTGGCCTATACCTCGGTGGCTCACTTAGGTTTTGTTGTTCTGGGTCTGACCTCCATGAATGTGCAAGGCGTGATGGGAGCTTCTTTACAAATGATCAACCACGGTATTTCTACAGGAGCTCTCTTTTTTCTCGTGGGAATGATTTATGAAAGACGTCACACGCGTCAGATAAACGATTTTGGTGGTTTAGCCAGTGTCATGCCGATTTTTACCGTGTTGTTTTTGATCGTTACTTTTTCTTCCATTGCACTTCCGGGAACGAATGGTTTTGTGGGAGAGTTTCTCATTTTGTTGGGATCCTTCAAAGCAGCTCCCATATTGTCTTCGGTTGCTGCGACGGGAGTTATTTTTGGTGCCGTCGCCATGCTCTGGATGGTCAAGCGAGTGTTTTTTGGTCCGGTCACTCATGAAGAAAATCGTCGTCTTTTGGATCTGAATAGTCGTGAAGTGATGGTCATGCTTCCGTTGATTGTTCTTATTTTTGCTATTGGTTTTGCGCCAGGCTTTTTGACGAAAAAAATGGACAAGTCGGTCGTCCGGTTTGTGGAACGTGTTAAAGGTTCAAACGTGATTGAGACAAAATAGAGAATGAATAATCTTTTTCAAATCGATGGAATGTTGTTGCTCCGATTAAGTTTACCCCTTCTCATTATAATGGGTATGGCTTTGATTCTTCTTTTAATCTCTGCTTTTTCTAAAAAAGCTCATCCGACGCTGACCTTAGTGTTGAGTCTTGTTGCGGTTGTGACAGCTTTTATTTTGAGTTGGGGGCTTTGGCTTCAGGGCACACCCCTTTCCATTTTACGTCTGGCTTTTGATCGTTTGTCCTACGGTTTTGATCTTCTTTTTTTAGTGGCGACTTTTCTCACACTTTTTTTGTCACGTGATTATTTGATTCAGGAAAAAATTTGTGAGGGTGACTACTATGCCCTTCTTTTGTTCTCTGTTTTTGGAGCTATGATGATTGCGCATGGAGCAGATTTAATCGTGATCTTCTTGGGACTCGAGATCATGTCCATTGCGGCTTATGTGTTAGCCGGATCGAAAGCGGGTGTGATTCGTTCTTATGAAGCTTCTCTGAAATATTTTATTCTCGGAGCCTTTGCTTCGGGGTTTTTGCTCTACGGCATTGCCCTGATTTATGGAGCAGCGGGTTCCACAACGCTGGCTTCTTTACAAAACTTAAACATCCCTCCTGCCGAACCCTTGTTGGTTCTGATGGCTGTGGCCATGTTGTTGATTGGACTTGGATTCAAAATTGCTGCTGTTCCTTTTCATTTTTGGTCTCCGGACGTTTATGAAGGATCTCCAACGTCAGTTACCGCTTTTATGGCCTCTGTTATCAAAGCGGCTGGTTTTGCAGCCCTGATTCGACTTGTTATTTGTTTGGGACACTTACCCCAAATTCCCTGGTCAAAAGCCCTTTGGATTTTGTCCGCCCTGACAATGACGGTTGGAAATTTAGTGGCACTTCGTCAAACGAACATCAAAAGACTCTTGGCTTATTCGTCTATTGCCCATGCTGGTTATGCTTTGGTGGGTTTGGCAGCAGCCTTACAAAAAAATGCTCTCACAGAGTCTACTTTAGGGGCTGTCATTTTTTATCTCTTTGCCTATTCGATGACCACCATCGGAGCGTTTGCTGTGGTGATCGCTATGGGTCGAAGGGGTGAAGATGCTGATGAGCTTTCTGATTTTTCAGGATTGGCCGCACAGCATCCGGTGTTGGCAGCCTCTTTGGCTATTTTTCTTTTTTCACTCATGGGGATGCCGCCCACCATTGGTTTTATGGGAAAATTTTATGTTTTTAGCGGAGCGATGGAAGCTGGGCTTTATGGATTGGTTGTCATTGGAGTTTTAAACAGCGTCGTGTCGGCTTATTATTATTTAGCACCCATTGTAAAAATGTACTTCGTGAAGGAAAGAGAACAGCCTCTCCCTCCTATTTCTTACACATTGCTTATCGGAATTTTTCTCTGCCTCTTTGCCGTTCTTTATCTGGGATTTTTCCCGTCTAGTTTATTTCTCATTGCTCGCGAGTCGGTGAGGGAGTTGGTGTTCTAAAAACAAAAACCTCCTGCACCGTACGGCACAGGAGGTTTGTTTAATCTCACTTTAATAAAGCTCGATTAGATCTTTCCTTGCAACAAGAACGCAATAACCAATGCGTAAATAACCAACGACTCAATGAGAGCCAGTGCAATGATCATAGGTGTCTGTACTTTTCCGGCAGCGCCTGGGTTACGGGCAATTCCTTCCAGGGCGGCTGTGGCCGCACGGCTCTGACCGATAGCACCACCAAAAGCGGCGATAGCAATGGCTAAACCAGCGGCAATAGCTAGAGCTGATTTAACGCTCGAGTCTCCACTGGCTGCAGCAGCAGCATGTTCCTCAGAGGCAGCAAAAGCAACGGCTGTGAGGAATAACGAACTGACAACCATAGAAATTTTCAGGGTCATTTTCGTGATAAAATTTTTCATAGTTTTGAACTCCTTTCTTCCAGAGGCTCGTTGTAACAAACCTCCTTCAAACTCCTTGGAACTCAAACAGTGTCTAGACAACCTATCCCAAAAGGGACGGGTGATTGTTTCTCTTATCCATTATAGTCGGGGGCTGGTTTCACCCAATCCCCCGAACCCCCATGTTGGTTCGCTTCGCGCGGCAAAGCCTAACGCTTCGCTCACACGTCACGTGATATGAGGGTCATGACTTTCGTGTTCATGAGCTGTGGCCAGACCAATGTAGATGGTCGACAACAGGCTGAAAACAAACGCCTGGATAAAAGAGACAAAGAGCCCAAGGGCTAAAAAAATAACAGGAACAACTAAAGGAACAAGATCGGAAAAAATTCCCAACACCAAATGGTCACCCGTAATATTTCCAAAAAGACGGAGTGCCAACGAGATGGGACGTACCGCATGACCAATTAATTCAATCACGGCAATCAGAGGGCCCAACCATAGAATAGGGCCAAGAAAATGTTTGAGATAATTTACAAGACCGTGAGCTTTGATTCCCATGGCGTTGTAATAAACAAAAACCGTCAGAGAGATGGCCAAGTTGGTGTTGATGTTATCTGTCGGTGGAACAAAGCCTGGAATGAGTGCAACGATGTTGCAAAGAAAAACATAAATAAAAATGGCTCCGATCAGGGGAAAATATTTGGGGGCATCAGAACCAATGATGCCTTCAACCAAACCCAAGATGCCCTCGACAGCTGCTTCAAACGTATTGACCAACGAACCTTTTGGAGAGGGTATGAGGCGTTCTTCCACATTCCGCAATTTTTTTGCCACCAGCAAGACAGCGATACTCAGGAGGAGAACAATCAGCCCTGATGTGAAAATATGGATGTTGTGGTGGTTGATTTTGTCTGAAAGTAACGCGATCCAATTAAACTCATGCATAATCTATTTTCCTTAAACTTAGGTCGGGTCCTGTCGCTTCGAAAAGGTTTTGCCGCCGGGCTAAACCGTCGTCACAAACCTTTACTCGCGCCACCCGACCACATCTTGAACAAAATACCACTGACGAGGCTGATCGTGAAACCGCCTAAAAACGCAAGCGGGGTAACATAGCCCTTCCAGAGAATCAAGCCGATTGTGACAAAGATCAGGATCATCTTTGTGACAAAAAAAGTGGCTGTTTTCCACTGAGGAACTCGGTCGGCATGCACCATACCAGCAACAACACGTGAGAGCAGCCAGAGATTGGCAGCCCCAAAGATAAAGCCCACTAAAATGTCCTTTTCAAGGGTCATTTCTTTCGGGACTCCTTCCAAGTCAGGATGCGAATGAGATTATAGAATCCCCCAATGGAGCCAAGAATGATTCCAGTGAGTGTCAGCCAAGGAAGAGTTCCCAATTTTTTATCGAGCCAGCTGCCTGCCAACAATCCACCAATGACAGTGGTTGCTAATTGAAAACCCACCGCTCCGTAGATGCCAAAGGCGATGATGAAAGGATCACCTTCTTTTTT
>Ga0209515_10001824_pt1 | contig 34413 bp, 35 predicted proteins | sample Subgroupgradi54m_FD_187454 | JGI IMG/M metagenome (GOLD analysis project Ga0209515, IMG submission 187454) | Subsurface groundwater microbial communities from S. Glens Falls, New York, USA - GMW60B uncontaminated upgradient, 5.4 m (SPAdes)... ... | reverse complement strand
CGGAGCGGCTGCTGATTTGCCGCATGGCGAGGCCGGAGCGGGCGTTTGTGCCGGAGGCCGAGTGGATCAGGCGCACCTTGGCGGGGCGAGACGGCGTGTGGTCGGACCTGCTGGATGTGCTCAACCACGCGCTGGCCGCGCTCCGGCAGGTACCGGAGGCCGCGCCGTCCAAGTGCCGGATGGCGGATTTTGCCGCCTTCGGCTGGAGGCTCAGCTATGCCAGAGGCGGCGCAGAGGCCGCCGCTGGCTTTTACAGCGCCTTGGCGCGGATTGAGGAGGAGCAGGCGCAGTACGCCACGGAAGAAGACCAGGTCGCGGCCTGTCTGGGCCTCTGGACAACCACCGGGGGTAATCTTGGCCGAGAGGTTGACACGGCCACTTTGTACCGGGAGCTGGCGGAGCTGGCCGAGACGGAGGGGCTATTGCTGCCGAAAACCTCCGCGGCGCTGGGCAAGCACCTTCACCTGGCACGCCGCCCCCTGGAAGCCGCCCTGAATCTGAAGATGAGCGTAGGCCGGACCTCGCACACGTCCCGGTGGATGTTCTCCAGACCGCAGAACGACGGGCAGGTTGCTGATTCTGCCCTTCCTGCACCGCCTGCCCGCGAGGAGGGAGGGCAGGAAGTGCAGATTCAGGAAACTTTTTGACGCCTGCAATGGCATCCTTGATCGGACTGTTCTATGAAGCGCCGGTGATTACGGCTGCTCAAAGCAGCCCAACCCCCACCAATGAAACTGACCGTGAAGCGCTACAAGACTCCATGCGGAGGGCTTTCGACGCGCTGTTGCGGGTAGCCGCTCCGGCCTACGAGCGGCTGCCGTCCGCCGCCCGAAAGGCATTCCTTCCAGCCTGGTCCGCGCTTCAGGAGCGGATGGATCTGGCGCATCAGGAGGGCGCTTGGGCAGAGTTTCAGGCGGCGCTGTCAGAAGCCAAGGCGCTGCTGGCCGAGGCGAAAGGTGCAATGATCGGCAAAACGGAATAACTACAGCAACCAGTGAATTTCCAGACACTTACCTGTAGGAATGGGTTGCACCATTCCCAAATGATTTAGGAAAAAGCGAGGGTGGATGAGAGGCCGATGGAACCGGGATAAGAAGACAACGACTGAGGCGTGCAAGTCCATCAGCATGGACTTTCTGAAACAGCACGGCTATCTCTCCGGCCTTCAGTGGGGCGGCCTGAAATGGACGGACGGTGGGGAGGAAGAAACCGGCAGCATCGGCTTCCGCATCTGGGTCGAAGAGTCGGTGGGGGAAATTCGATTCCAGTACACCCAGACGCAAGGATACATGGGCGAGAAGGAGCGCCTCGATTACCCGGTGAGGCTTGTCGCCACACCCTGTCGCTATGGCGGCAAACGGTGGTGGTTCATCTGTCCGCTGATCAAGAACGGCATCGCCTGCAACCGGCGGGCGCTGAAGCTGTACCTCGGCGGCGGCAAGTACTTCGGCTGCCGCCACTGCTACGAGCTCACCTACCAGTCCTGCCAAAAGCACGATGCCCGGGTGGACCGCCTATGCCGGGATCCGTTCCTAGTCCGACAAATGCTCAAAGACCGGGACTGGTCAAAGAAATTGCTGGCGATTAAGGCAGCATGCAGACTCCACTGGATCTAGCCCAACGCGTGGCAGAAACTAATTGACAAGATAATAGTTATCATATAAACTAATATGCAGTAGCCTGGAGGTAATATGTCGATCTACAAGGAAATGGGCTTTCGGCCTAAGAAGGAGACTGCGAGCGAGGCGGCGCTATACAATATCGTCCGTACGTTTACCCTCCTTAACCGATGCTTCCAGCGCCACTATGCTCAGTTCGACCTCACCCCGGCGAAGCTGAACGTTCTCATGGTTGTCAAGCATGTCGGAGGCGATGAAGGACTGGCTCAGCGCGAAATCGCAAAACGGCTCATCATCTCTGGCTCGGACGTGACTGGGCTGATCGATCGGCTTCAAAGGGACGGCTTGCTTACTCGGAGCGGCGCCTCCAGCGACCGGCGTATCAAGCTCATCAAGATCACTCCGAAGGGCTCAGCACTGCTAGATCGACTATGGCCGGCTCATACAGAGCGGGTGGGCTCGATTATGTCACCACTTTCCAAGAAAGAGCAGAAGCAGCTCATCGCCCTATTAACCAAGCTTCGAGCTAAGCTTCAAGACAAAGATGGTGCAGAGGCCAATCACGGCTAATAAATGGTTAGGAGGGGCAGATGAACTACGACCCGTCAAAGGATCTCGGGGCAGCCTCAGCAGGTGGCTCGATGGCTGATTCAACTACTCAGACCTGTGAATTCGAGACGTGGGATGGGTTACGGTTATTCCATCGCACCTGGCCTTCCCTGAAACCTGCACGTAAAGCTGTCGTTCTCTTTCATGGGGGCCATGAGCACTCGGGGCGATTTCATGAGCTGGTAGAACGACTTGGGCGGGAAGAAACTACCTATTTCGCGTGGGATGCGAGAGGGCATGGCCGCTCGCCAGGACCAAGGGGCTATGCTCGGTCGCTTCACGACGTGACTCATGACGTTGACCTGTTTCTGCAGCACCTTTCCAAGAGTCATAATCTGTCGCTGTCTGATACGGTTTTCCTTGGACATAGCGTTGGCAGTCTGACAACCGTTGCCTACGTTCGAGATTACCAACCGAAAATTCGTGGGTTGATTCTCGGTTCTCCTGCGCTCCATGTCCGCACCTACGTCCCATTTGACCGCCTTCTTCTGCAACTACTCATCCGCTTCAAGCCGGAAGGCAAGATCAACAGCTATGTTGTGTCATCTGTGCTGACCCATGATCCTGAAGAGATCATTTCTCGAAACCACGACCCGCTCATTGCCAGGCCAATCGGCGCCAAGATGCTCCTGAGCGTCCTGGAAGAAGGTCAGCGGCTCATCCGGGAAGCCCCCGAGATTCGCGTCCCAACACTCATACTATCGGCAGGGGTTGACTGGGTAGTACACCTCCCTGCTGAGAAGCAGTTCTTTAACCGGTTAGGAGCTTCCAAGAAAGAGATGGTTGTCTACCCGGAATTTTTCCATGAGGTCTTTCATGAGAAAGACCGGCAGCAACCCATTGCGAAGGCGCGTGCGTTCCTAGACTCGGTCTTTCAAGGCTCGGAGTAGCTTCATGCCTGTCCAGAAGAATTACGAGGAACTTATCCGTCCCACAAAACCTGGCTCATGGGACGCACTTTACTGGGGGACGACATCATCCCTCATGCGCATCATTGGTGGTCGGTTGAGTGAAAGCATGCGAATCGGTTATCAGTACGGCTTTGATTCTGGTGAGATGCTCGACTATATCTACCGCAATGAATCCCACGGATTGTGGGGCATCGGTCGGCTCGTGGACCGCATCCATCTCAACGCCGTCGGGTGGAGGGGTATCCGGCAGCGAAAGGTGCACCTGCAAACGCTCTTGCGCGAAGCTATCTACCAACAACGGAAATCAGGTAAGCCCATCCACATTGTTGATGTAGCCGCTGGGCCTGGGAGGTACTTACTCGAGATCGCGCAGGAGTTCGGTCCTGATGGCCTCCAGGTGACGTTGAGAGATCGGGACGAGGCAGGCTTGGCTCAGGGACGGGCATTGGCTCAAACGCTTGGCCTCAGGGGGGTGCGATATGAGCGTGGAGATGCTTTTGATCCAAATGACCTCGCCCGCATCACTCCACGACCGGACATCATTGTGGTCTCTGGGCTGTTCGAGCTCTTTCCTGATAACGTCTTGATTATCCGTTCTCTCGGTGGCATCTACTCCTTGTTGGAGCCTGACGGGCGACTGATTTACACCAACCAGCCCACTCATCCGCAGCTTGAGCTGATCGCTAGATGCCTGCCCAACCGCGAAGGAAAGCCTTGGGTCATGCGATTACGGGGCCAGGAAGAAATGGACCATTTGGTTACGAGCGCCGGATTCCGACACGAGAAGATGCTGGTCGATCGATGGGGGATTTTTACCGTCTCGACAGCCAGGAAGGACCGTCAACCATGACCTCTCCGATGAGCGAACTGAACCACTTCTTCCGTGTCATGACGATCAATGGTGGTGCGCAGCTGCTCGGGATAGACCGCCATTATCATTTTCTGGCTGCGTGTCTTGAGCGTCCATCACCGGTAAGCGAAATTGCCCAGCGCTGCGGCACTCAGGAGAAACCAACCCGCCTCGTCCTTGAAGGGTTGGCTGCGTTGGGGTTGCTTCAGGAAAACTCAGAGCGCTTTGCTCTCACTGGTCTGGGGAAACTCTTGGCAACCACTCCTCAGATCCTTGGGAATCGGTTCTGGGATCATCTTCCTGAATACCTTAGATCAGGAGAGCCAATTATCAAAATGGACGTGACCCAGCACCAAGCCGAGCATTACCAGGCAGAGGTGGGGCCGCTGGGATGGATGCTGGGCCCCGCGGCTGAGGAAGCGGCTGGTGTCCTGGAGATTGGGACGGGCCGGAAAAGGTTGCGCATTCTCGATATTGGGGCCGGATCAGCCGTATGGAGTCTTGCGATGATTCGCCGAGATCAGTCCTCCAAGGTGACAGCACTGGACTGGCCGGAGGTCCTGACAGTTGCCAAGCAGCAAGCAATGACACAACAGCTCAACGCTCAGTTCGACACACTAGCTGGCGATTTTCATCACATCACCCTACCACCTGGCGCCTTTGACTTGGCGATTCTGGCGAACATCACTCATCTGGAAACCCCCGAAGGGAACCAAGATACCTTCAAACGAGTCTATGAGACCCTGGCTGAGAATGGTGAGGCAATTATTATTGATGTCTTCCCGGGTTCACCTGAAGGGAATCTAACCAGCGTCCTTTATCGATTGGGTCTCGCGCTGCGAACGGAACATGGACAGGTCTATTCCTCAGAGGAATTGAGCCGCCAGCTTCGAGTGGCTGGGTTCCGGTCGTGCGAACTCACGCTATTGAAATCACCACCGCATATTCTCGGAATGCTCATTGCGGCCAAGCGGCACCGATGATGAAGATGATAAGAGCCTTCACCTTGCACATGGCCACATGCGCCCTCCTTCCACTTGTCACTGGTTGTTCTCTTGATTCCCGCTTCGTGTATTTCCCGACTCCGTGGGAATCCAGAGATTGGGCAGCGGTATCAGGTTTGCCTATTCAGGACGTTATGTTCAAAGCCTCGGATGGGGTCGAGTTGCACGGATGGATGATTCCTGCTGCCAACGATGCGCCGTGGATGTTGTGGTGTCACGGCAATGCCGGCACGATGATCAACCGACTGGAGAACATCGCAGAGCTCCATCGACGTAATATTTCTGTACTCACTTTCGACTACCGAGGATACGGCCGGAGTTCTGGTACGCCCTCAGAAGCCGGACTCTATCGTGACGCTTTGGCGGCCTACGACGTATTGACCCGGCAGTATCACGTCTCACCTCAACATCTGGTGCTCTTTGGCCAGTCGCTGGGAGCGGCAGTGGCAACGGAATTGGCGACCAAAAGGAAGGCTGCTGGCTTGATCCTGGAAACGCCGTTTTCCTCCGTCACCCAGATGTTTAGGGCCACACATACACCGCTGGTACTGCGTCCCCTGATCCGTGCTCGTTACAATGTGATCCAACGTTTGCCACGGGTGCAAATGCCCGTGCTTGTCCTCCATGGGGATCACGATGAAGTCATCCCCCTCGCGCTGGGCCAGCAGGTGTATGAAGCCGCCTCACCTCCCAAGGACTTCTATCTCATCCGTGGTGCGAATCACAATGACACATATGCCGTTGGAGGCGAGCCCTATTTTCAGCGTCTCCTCCGTTTCATTCGTGAAGTGACCGCTCACGATGCAGCCATATAAATGGTTTCTCAACTAGTGAGGGTTGCGCATGGGTCTTTACGACATTAAGCCTCGGTTCCGCCAGATCCTCAATCCCCTGGCAGATCGTCTTGCCTGGCTTCACCCCGATGCCATCACGCTCGCAGGATTAGGAGCAAGCGGGCTAGCGCTGCTCTGCTTCTTCGGCGCGTCAGAACAACGCTGGCTCTTGCTGGTAGTCCCCTGCTTGCTCTTTGTTCGTATTGCATGCAACGCATTGGATGGGTTGGTCGCCCAACGGACAGGTCGAGCGAGAGCATTTGGGGAGGTGCTGAACGAGGGTGTGGATCGCCTTTCAGACGTGGTTCTGCTTCTTGGTCTGGGTTTCACGACTCTAGCATCTCTATCGCTTGCAGCGCTGGCAACCGCAATGGTGCTTTTGTCTAGCTATGCGGGGCTTCTTGGCAAAGCAGTTGGCGTCGGACGCGAGTACGGCGGTATCTTAGGGAAAGCCGACCGCATGTTCTGGATGGGGCTCACGGCCATCGTCGCGTGGAAAATAGGCCTTGCGCCTCTCCAGTTTTCTGCCGTTCGACTCCGCTCTGTTTTTGATGTCATGCTGGCATGTTTTGTGCCGCTTGCCATAATCACAATGTGCCAGCGTATCCTTCGCATTCGAGCACGCTTGCACCAGGCAGGATCTTCCCAATGACCCCCTTCATAGCGAACTTGCAGAATCCCATCGTGGTCAAAACGCTCTGGATCATTGGTGTCCTCTTGGTAGCGTTCGCCGCGTATCTCATTCTCATTTCGGCCATCAAGGGTCACGACTGGGAACAGCGCCGAAATCTCCTGCGCAATTATCTCGCGTGGTTCGTCATCATTCCGATCCTCCTTGTCCCCTTACTGGCTGGGCCGGCCGCGTGGATCTGGCTCGTGCTTGTGCTGTCGCTCATTTGCCTGAGAGAATTTGGCTGCGCAACGGGATTGTGGCGCGATCGATACTTCATGTGGGTTGCCGCAGGCTGCATCGCGGGCATTTTCTATCCTGTGATCGTTCACTGGTATCTGCTGTTCGTGGTGATGCCAATCTACACGACCTTGATCCTGCTGACCGTCCCCCTTGCCCGCGATGCGTTTGAACACATGATTCAGCGCACGTGCCTCTCAGTGCTCGCTGTTGTATATTTTGGATGGTGCCTGGCTCACCTCGCATACCTGATCCATATCGAGAACGGAATTGGGCACGTCCTCTTCCTCTTACTCCTTGTCGAGCTCAATGACATCTGCGCATTCAGCATCGGCAAAGCACTGGGGAAGCATCAACTAAGCCCACGCCTCAGTCCCAATAAGACTGTTGAGGGCACTGTTGGAGCACTGATTGGTGTCATCGGATTTGCCTTTCTCTTCCGCTACGCGGTCCCGGAGTACAGCTCTTTTCACTTAGTTGTTATTGCCGCCCTCATCTCGATTACGGGAACCTTAGGTGATCTAACGATTTCATTTATTAAGCGTGACCTCGGGATTAAGGACATGGGCAGGGTGATTCCGGGGCACGGCGGAATCCTTGACCGCTTGGATAGTCTCATCTTTGTGTCACCTGTGTTTTTCCATTTCACGGTGTACTTCTACCCATGGCTGCACGATATTGCGACGTGGAAGCGGCCTTAGGGTTCCATGATGGTAGATGATTGGCAGTACGAGCCCCTCCAAAGCTTGCCTCCAGACGCGCTGGCGGTGAACAGTCGGCTCATGAACGCAATGCGTGATCAGACCTATCGGTGCGTCGCATGGTGGCTCAAAACGCGCTTCCACTTCCAGGTCCGAGGCGCAGAGGTCTTCCAGCACACATCACAGTTCATCTTGATCGCCAACCATACAAGCCATCTGGACACGATCTGCCTGCTAGCGGCTTTACCCGCAGAGCGAAGAAATCGCTGTTACTCGGCAGCGGCGGAAGACTATTTCTACACGCACATTTTCAAGGAGCAGATCGCTAGGCTGCTGGCGAATACGTTTCCATTCCGACGGCACGAAGATGCTCAGCGCAGCTTGGAAGCATGTGCGAGGATCCTCGAGCGAGGCGACAGTCTCATCTTCTTCCCAGAAGGGACTCGCTCAATAACAGGTGAGTTGCAACGATTTCGGAAGGGGATTGGCCTGCTAGTCCAGGGGAAACCATATGCGGTCATTCCCGCCTATCTGCACGGAACTCACGAGGTGCTTGGTAAAGGGCGTCTCCGTCCTCGCACAGCTGAAATCCGGCTCCAAATCGGTCCCCCGAAACGGTTCCAGGATGCACCACTGGGAGAAGCGTCAGCTATTGAGATCGCCAACCAACTTCAGGCCCGTGTCCGGTCATTACAATACGCCGAATGACTCCCAATCAATGTGCGGTACGGCAATGAAAGTGGCCCATACAACACATGAGGTAAAAACACGCGACAACGTAGCCATCTCGCTGGATCTCTACAGCCACGGCAGTCGTGATAGAGTCCTCGTCATTTGCCCCGGCTTTTTCCAAAGTAAAGACACTCCCACCTTCCAACGCTTGGCTAACCTGCTTGCAGCGTCCTGCGATGTAATTTCCATGGACTTTCGAGGGCATGGTCGCTCCGGTGGATTGTTCACATTCTCAGCTTGTGAGCAGGCAGATTTGGCAGCCGTGCTGCGTTGGGCACAGGAGCGCTATGCCCACGTTGGCGTCTTAGGATTCTCGCTCGGTGCAGCAACGGTGATCAATCTGGCAAGCCACCAAAATGGGATAAGGAGCGTGATCGCAGTGAGCGCTCCCGCTGCGTTCGAGGAAATCGAGATGAAGTTCTGGACCCCACAGGCTATCGAAACAGGTATCCGTGGATTGGAGCCTGGCGCTGGCTGCCGCCCTGGTAATCTGCTACTGAAGAAAGAACGACCGATTGAAAGCATCAGGAATCTTGCCTCAGTACCGGTATTATTCATCCATGGAACACAGGATGTCATCGTTTCGCATCACCATAGTGAACGTCTGTATCAGGCTGTTCAAGGGCCTAAACAGCTAATTCTTATCGAGGACGGTGGACATGCAGAGGAGCTATTTCGCTGTCGCCCTGAGGAGTTCTTACCGCCGATCCATGCCTGGCTAAAAACTACGCTACTTGAAGCAACTCCCATATTAAGCAGGGCTGATCACGCCGATGGTTACTTCAAGGCCTGTCATGGTCTGTCGCTGTACTACCAACGGTGGGTCGCTCCCGAAGCTCGTGCGCCTATCGTCATCGTCCACGGGGCCGGAGAGCATTCGGGACGGTATGCGGAGACCGGCCGTCGACTGAACCAGGCTGGTTATGCCGTCTATGCGCTCGATCTTCCTGGTCATGGCCGATCATCAGGTACGCGAGGCCACATCCGATGCTTCGGAGACTACATCCAGTCGATCCAGCAATTCACCGATCAAGTCGTCACGCGCCACCACACTCAGAAACCAATCCTGATCGGCCATAGCCTGGGTGGCCTCATCGCAACGTTCTACGCCGCTGAGCACCTACATGCTACGGAGTGCCTGGTGCTCTCGTCCCCCATTTGGGGACTGAACGTGCGAATCCCTTTATGGAAGCGAACCACTGCGCAGCTGCTGTCCCCTTTGTGGCCATCGCTGACGATGGAACGCCCGCACATTACTGGAGATGTCTTATCCCATGATCCTAATGTGGCGACCCAATATGCATTCGATCCGCTCGTCCATTTCCGGGCCAGCGTACGTCTCTACACCGAACTTCAGCGCCGGTTCAGGGAATTGCCACAGGCGCTTGCACAGCTGCGGGTTCCAGTTCTGGTGTTGCAAGCAGGAGACGATCTGGTAGCCTCTCCTGATGCCGTTAGGCAGTTATTCAACATCGTTGGCTCGAAACAGAAGCGGCTGATTGTTTACGACGGGTACTATCACGAAGTGTTCAATGAAGTGGATAAAGAACGCGTGTTTGGAGATCTCCTGAAATGGCTCCAAGCCATGCAGCTTGACAGCCCAGAAGAAGGAGTGAAATGACACCATCGGTCATCTACGCTCGGGTTTCGAGCAAAGAACAGGAAGAGGAGGGCTTTTCGATCCCCGCTCAACTCAAGCTGCTCCGCGAGTACGCCGGCAAGCAGCGATTCGAAATCGTCGAGGAATTTGTGGATGTGGAGACGGCGAAGCAGGCGGGGCGGTCGAACTTCGGGCAGATGGTGCATTTCCTCAAGGAGTCGCCGTCCGTCAAAGCAATGCTCGTTGAGAAGACCGACCGGCTGTATCGCAACTTCAAGGACTATGTGACGATTGACGAGCTGGGCGTTGAAATCCATCTCGTGAAGGAAGGCGAGGTGCTCGGCCCGAACTCCCGGTCCCATCAGAAGTTTATCCACGGGATCCGGGTGCTCATGGCGAAGAATTACATCGACAATCTCTCCGAAGAGGTCAGGAAGGGCCACGCGGAGAAAGCCGAGCAAGGCGAATACCCCTCCCACGCGCCCATCGGCTACCGCAACAATCTCCAGACGCACACCCTTGAAGTGCATGAGCAGGAGGCCGCGGCGATCAAGAAGCTGTTCGAGCTATACGCCAGTGGCCGCTACTCGGTGAGGAAGCTCCGCAGTCTGGCCGTAACGGCCGGTGTGGTAGGCCGCCGTTCAGGGCGTCAGCTCTCCCGAAGTGAGATCGAGCGGATCCTGAAGAACCCAATCTACTACGGAGATTTTGTCTGGAAGGGCAAGTACTACAAGGGCACCCACCCGCCTACCATCACCCGAGACCTGTTCGAGGCAGTCCAGAAGGTATCAAGGGAACGTCATCGAGGCACACGAGGCCGTGGGGAGAAGTTCTTGTTTACCGGCCTGTTCACCTGCTCACGATGCAGCTGCACGATCACCGCGGAGCGCAAGAAGGAAAAGTACATCTACTACCACTGCTCCCATGCCAAAGGAAAATGCGGCCAGCCCTACGTGCGGCAGGAGGTCCTGGAAGCCGAGGTGCGAAGGCTTGTGGAGGATGTGCAGGTTGACGAAGAACGCCTGGCGTGGCTCAGGGAGTCCCTGCATCGAAGCCATGCCGATGAGCAGGCCTACCACAACGGCCAATTGGAAGCGCTGAACGCGCAGTATGCGACGATCCAGCGCCGCCTGGACCAAGCGTACGTGGATAAGCTGGACGGAAGGATTGCCGAGGACTTCTGGCAGGCGAAATCAACGGAGTGGCGCAAGGAGCAGGACGCGATCCAAGACCAGATCGCCCGGCACCAGCGGGCCAACCACCACTATTTCGAGCAGGGGCTCAAAATATTCGAACTCGCGCAAGCTGGGCTGCGTCAATACGATACGAAGACTGAGGAAGAACGGCGCAATTTGCTCGCTTTCGTCCTATCGAACTGCACCCTCAATGACGTAACGCTCACCCCCACATACAGAAAGCCCTTCAGCTTCTTCGCTGAAGGGCCTCTGTTTGCGATATGGCGGGGGCGACGGGGCTCGAACCCGCGACCTATGGCTTGACAAGCCATCGCTCTAACCAGGCTGAGCTACGCCCCCAAAGGGTGGGTCTTGCGTCCAGCCGTCACCGGCTGGCACGCCGTGAGATTATCGCTTGAAGGTGGACAGGGTGAACACCGCCGCGAGCACCAGCATGATGATGAGCACGATGGTGATCGTCCGCCCCGACTCGTCTTTCATGTCGCTCCCGTGCGTTGATCGGCCCCGAAGACTCGTAAGGTCCTTCGCTCCATCCAAAGCCTGGGCGATCCTGGGCTCGAACCAGGGACCTGCTGAATGTAAGTCAGCTGCTCTGACCAACTGAGCTAATCGCCCCCGTCGTCGCGACCAAGGAACTTCTATTATACCCGACGTGGGCGGTTCTGACCAACGTCAACTCGGTCAGGCGCGGAAAAACACCAGCGTCACCAACCCGAACAGCGGCAGGAGAATCGCCGCGGAATAGGCCATGTACCCGAAGAAACTCGGCATCGTGATCTTGGCTTCTTCGGCGATGGCCTTGACCATGAAGTTGGGGCCGTTGCCAATGTAGGTGTTCGCGCCCATGAAGACCGCGCCCAAGCTGATGGCCTGCAGCAGGCGCTCAGGGATCCCGAGAAACGGCCCGCCCGCGCCAAGTCCCTGCCCCAGCGAGACAAAGGTGAGATACGTCGGCGCGTTGTCGAGGAACGACGAGAGCGTGCCAGTAAGCCAGAAAAATTGCCAGGGCTTGGTGATGCCAAAGGCCGGCGCGTGCACGCGCAACAACTCCAGCGCCGGCACCATGGTGATGAAAATCCCCGCAAACAGAATCGCCACTTCCGCAATGGGGAGAAACGTGAAGGCGTTTTTCGCGCGGTAGTCCTTGGGCGTCCACCAGTACCCCAGCCACCCCATCGCGACCATCGTCAGTTCGCGCCACAGCTCCGGCAGAAACACAGCACCTACGATGCCGGCCAGGCACAGCAGGTTGCGGCGGCCGCGCAGCCGCAACGGGACCACCGAGCGGCGATCGCGGCGCACATCGGCCGGGCGTTCCTTATCCCACCAGTACAGATCGAATCCGTAGAAGACGACCAGCAGCGTCCCGATCGTCAGCAACCACTCTGGCCACAGCGACAGCGTCCAGAAAAACGGCACCCCGCGCAGAAATCCCAGAAACAGCGGCGGATCGCCCAGCGGCGTGAGGCAGCCGCCGATATTCGACACCGCGAAAATGAAAAAGATCGGCAGATGCGCGATGTGGCGGCGCTCTTTGTTGGTGCGCAGAAACGGCCGAATGAGGACCATGCTCGCGCCCGTAGTGCCGATGACATTCGCCAACACCGCGCCCACAGCCAGAAACGCGGTGTTGACGGCCGGGGTGGCGCGCAGGTCGCCGTCAAGCACAATGCCGCCGGCGACGACGAACAATGAGCCTAACAGGATGATGAAGGCCAGGTATTCGTGGAACGTCTGGAGCAGTTGCGCCGGCTGATTCTGGAGCACAACCAGCACGATCGGCATGGAGAACGCCAGACCGACCCATGCCTTGTGCTTATGATCTTCCCACCAGTGCGAGGCGGCCAACGGCAGGATGGCGATGGACAACAGCAGGCCGATAAACGGCAACACGCTCCACCAGGGAAACGCCGTGTCGGCGTGCATCAGAATCAGGTGTGAGCGGAGGGAGCGGCGAGGTCGGCGACGGCGCTGGTGAGCACCGTTAAACGGTTGTGGACAATTTCCAGCAGGCCGCCGGAGAGGCGCACGGTCCGCTGCGTTCCATCGGCGCGGCGCCACGTGAATTTGCCGGAGCCGAGTGTTGTGACTAACGGCGCGTGATGAGAAAGGAACCCCACGTATCCCGGTTCACCCGGTGCCACAATCGACACCGCCTCGTCTTGAATCGCGAGGCCCTGATCGGTGATGACGCGAAGGGTGATGGCTTTGCTCATCCCACCACCTCTTGCAGATTAGCCGCTGGGCCAGCCCAGCGGCCCGCCACCGACACCGTCGGCGGCGATGTGCGGAGCACATTCACTACAAGAGGTGGTGGGATCATGCTTTGGCGGCTGGCTGCGCGGCGTTGACGGCCTCAAGCCGCTTGGCTTCCTCGAGTACGTCCTCGATGGGGCCTTTCATGTAGAAGGCCTGCTCGGGCACCGTATCAAGCTGGCCCTCCATGATCATCTTGAAGCCTCTGATGGTATCTTGCCGCTTGATGAACCGCCCGGGGCGGCCGGTGAACGCCTCGGCAACGAAGAACGGCTGGGACAGGAAACGCTGGATCTTCCTCGCCCGGTTGACGGCCAGCTTGTCCTCATCCGACAGCTCGTCCATCCCCAGGATCGCGATGATGTCGCGCAGGTCCTTGTAGCGCTGCAGCGTCTGCTGGACCGTGCGGGCGACTTGATAGTGCTCCTCGCCGACGATGTGGGGATCGAGGATGCGCGAGCTGGATTCCAGCGGGTCCACCGCCGGATAAATTCCCAGCTCAGCAATCTGGCGCGAGAGCACGGTCGTCGCGTCCAGGTGGGAGAACGTCGTGGCGGGGGCCGGATCGGTGAGGTCGTCGGCCGGCACGTAGATGGCCTGCACCGAGGTAATGGAACCTCGCTTGGTGGAGGTGATCCGCTCCTGCAATTGTGCGAGCTCGGTGCTGAGGTTCGGCTGGTAGCCGACAGCGGAGGGCATCCGGCCCAGCAGGGTGGACACCTCCGAGCCGGCCTGGATGTAGCGGAAGATGTTGTCGATGAACAACAACACGTCCTGCCCTTCTTCGTCGCGGAAATACTCAGTCATCGTCAACGCGGACAGGGCCACGCGCAGACGGGCCCCGGGCGGCTCGTTCATCTGGCCGAAAACCAGGGTGGTCTTGTTGATGACGCCGGAGGCGTTCAGCTCCAGCCACAGGTCGTTGCCCTCGCGGGTGCGCTCCCCCACCCCGGCGAACGTGGAGACGCCGCCGTGCTCGGTGGCGATGTTCCGGATGAGCTCCATGAGCACCACGGTTTTGCCGACTCCGGCGCCGCCGAACAACCCCACCTTGCCGCCCTTCGGGTAGGGCGCCAGAAGGTCGATGACCTTGATGCCGGTTTCAAAGATGGTCCGGACCGGCAGCTGGTCCTCGAAGGAGGGCGGGGGATGGTGGATCGGCGCCCGCCGGTTGGGTTCGGGCAGCGGCCCTCGCTCGTCAATCGGCACGCCTAGCAGGTTGAAGATGCGGCCAAGCGTCTGCTTGCCGACGGGCACGGTGATGGGCGAGCCGGTATCCAAGGCCTTCATGCCCCGCGTCAGGCCGTCGGTGGAATCGAGGGCGATGCAGCGGACGGTGTTGTTGCCGACATGCTGGGCCACTTCCAGCGTCAGGGAAATCGCCTTGGCCTTGTCGGTAATCGTGATGGCGCTGAGGATCTGCGGCAGCTTCTCGGCCGCAAACCGGATGTCCACGCTGGGCCCGATGACCTGTACGACCGTGCCGTAGTTGGGTTCAGCCATTTCCAGACATGAGACATGAGACATTAGACATGAGACTAAAAAGTCTCTGGTCTCTTGTCTCCGGTCTCTGGTCTATCATTTGAGGGCTTCGGCGGTCCCGACGATTTCACTGAGTTCCTTCGTAATCGACGCCTGGCGGATCTTGTTGCGCTGCCGGGTCAGCAATCCCAGGAGCTCTTCGGCGTTGTCGGTGGCGTTCTTCATGGCGACCATGCGCGCCCCGTGCTCGGAGGTGAACGCTTCCAGCATCGCCACGCGAAAGGTGGCCATGGCCCACCGCGGCAGCAAGTCTTCAAAGACCCGCTGCGGCGAGGGCTCGAAGATGTAGTCCAGGTCGGTCACTGAGTGACTGGGTGACTGGGTGACTGGGGTGAGCTGGATGGGCAGCCACTGCTTCACCGTTGGCTTGGACACGGTCGGCGAGACGAACCGGGCGTAGAGCAATCGCACCGAGCCGATGCGCCCGTCCAGAAACCGGCCCATCAGCTGTTGGCCGATGGCATCAATCCGGCGGATCTCCGGGCGCCCCGCGAGGTCGAGGTAGGCATCCCGCGCGGAATATCCACGCTTTGTGAAATGTCGATGGCCCTTTTTGCCGATGTAACTGACCTCGGTGCGCCGGGCCGTGTCCCGTCTGAACTCCGTCTCAGCCAATTGAAAGAGATTCGTATTGTAGGAGCCGCACAGGCCTGCATCCGAGGTAAAGATCACCAGCGTGCTCGCTCCCTCGCGCGCCTGGCACAGCGGGTGGTCTGGGAATGTGGTGGCCGCCGACCGAGCCGGAACCTTCCACGCTGGCGAGGAAGTGCCGCCGGTCGCTGGACCGGCGGCCAGCACCCGCTGCAACAGCCCGTCGAGGAATTCCAGCACCGCGCGCCCCTGCAGCAGCCGCGACTGCGCGCGCTTGAACTTGGAGCCGGAGACCAGCTGCATCGCCCGCATGATCTGTTTGGTGCTCTGGATGCTGCGCAGACGCCGACGGATGTGCCGGAGGGAAGCCATCACGCTCCCACCGCGGCCGCCGCCGGCGACGCGAACCGGGGCTTGCAGGCGCGGACCGCCTCATTCAATTGCTTCGCCGCGGACTCGGACAGGTCGCCGGACTGCTCGATCGCATGGATGACGTCCGGATAACGCTCGTCGAGAAACGCGTGGAAGGCCGCCTCGAACGGCTTGACCTTCTCCACGGGGAGCTCATCGAGCTGACCCTGGCCGGTCACGTAGAGGATCGCGACCTGATGCGCCAGGCTCATCGGCTGATACTGCGGCTGCTTGAGGATTTCCACCCATCGTTCGCCGCGGGTCAGCTGCGCCTGAGTGGCTCGATCGAGCTCGGAGCCGAACTGCGTGAACGCCACCAGCTCCCGATACTGCGCGAGGTCCAGCCGCAGGCGCCCCGCCACTTTCTTCATGGCCGGGGCTTGCGCGTTGCCGCCCACGCGCGACACGGAGAGTCCGACGTTCACCGCCGGCCGCACCCCGGCGTAGAACAGGTCGCCTTCCAAGTAGATCTGGCCATCGGTGATGGAGATGACGTTGGTGGGGATGTACTGCGAGATGTCGCCCGCCTGTGTTTCAATCACAGGAATGGCGGTGAGGCTGCCGCCGCCCAGGTCCGCGCGGAGCTTGGCCGCCCGCTCCAGGAGCCGCGAGTGGAGGTAGAACACATCGCCGGGATAGGCCTCGCGTCCGGGCGGGCGCCGCAGGAGGAGCGACAGCTGCCGGTAGGCCACGGCGTGCTTCGACAGGTCATCGTAGCAGCAGAGCGCGTGCTTGCCGTCGTGCATGAACGCCTCCCCGATGGCGCAGCCGGTGTAGGGCGCGAGGTACTGCAGGGGGGCTGGGTCTTCGGCCGAGGCGACCACGACGCTCGTGTAGTCCATCGCGCCGTATTTCTGCAGGGTCTCCACCACCGCGACGACGCTGGACAGTTTCTGCCCGATGGCGACGTAGATGCAGTAGAGGTCTTTGTCTTTTTGATTCAGGATGGCGTCGATCAACAGGGAGGTCTTGCCGATCTGCCGGTCGCCGAGGATGAGCTCTCGCTGGCCCCGCCCAATGGGGATCATCGCGTCGATCGCTTTGAGGCCGGTCTGCACGGGTTCCTTGACCGGCTGCCGCTGCACGACGTTGGGCGGGCGCGCCTCGATGGGGCGGAAGGTCTCGGTGACAATGGGGCCCTTGCCGTCGATCGGACGCCCGAGCGCATCCACCACGCGCCCGAGCAAGGCGGGCCCGGTCGGGACCGAGGCGATGCGGCCGGTCCGCTTGACCAGGTCGCCGTCCTTGATGTGCCGGTCCGCGCCCAGAATGACCGCCCCGACGTGGTGCTCCTCGAGATTGAACACCATGCCCAGCGTCTCGTCGGGGAATTCGAGGAGCTCGCCGGCCATCGCATCATCGAGGCCGTAGATCTGCGCGATCCCATCCCCCACCTGGATGACGCGGCCCACCGAGTCCAGCTTGACCTGGCTGCGGTAGCGCTCCATCTCCTGGCGGAGCGCGAGGGAGACTTCTTCAGGTTTCAGCCGTGCCATTGCCGTCGCGGTCTGGTGATGGCTCGCATCAATGGACTTTCACGCGTTTGAGCTGCTGCCGGAGTTCGTGTAACCGGGTTTTCAGCGATCCGTCGAACAACCGGCGGTCCATGAACACCTGGATCCCGCCGATGAGGCCGGGATCCGTTTCCTCCGTCAGCTCCGGCTCCCGCTGGGCCAGCTGCCGGATCCGCGACGCCACGGCCGTTTTCAGCGAAGCCGGCAGGGGACGCGCGGAGCGCACCACGACGCGGACGCGCCCCTGCGCCGCATCGACCAGATCCCGGAACGCCTCGGCGATGTCCTCGAGCGCCTCGACCCGGCCCATGGACAGGACGACGTGGAGCAATGCCCGCAGGTCGTCAGACCACGCCTGACCGAGGAGACGGTCCAGCACGCCGAGCTTGTCCTCCACCTCAATGTCAGGATTGAAGAGGAATTGCCGCAGCTCCTCGTGGTCGCCGAGCATGTCCCGCAGTGTCAGCAACTGGCGCAGGACTTCCTCGAGGCGGCCCCCGCGTTCGACGGTCTCAAACAAGGCGCTGGCGTAGCGGTCGGCGATGGGGTTGCTGGTCATCCCACCACCTCTTTCGGCGCCTCCGCCGAAGGTGGCGTGCCTGCCGGCCTACGGTCGGCAGGCGGACGCTGTGAGTAATCTGTATCGATGGACGCTGTGGCGTTCGCACAGCGTCCGCTAGAAAGAGGTAGGGGGATCATCCCACCCCCTATCGTGTGGCCCAACGGGCCGGTCTGCCGCGTTGCGGCAGATGCCGGACCTCCGGTCCGAACGATAGGGGGTGGGATCATGTGTGAATCATTTCACAATCGTCGTGCACAAAAGTCCCGCCTTACGGCCGCGTGCGCTCCGCCTGCCCCAGCTCTTCCAGGATGCTGGTGACCAGCTGCTCGTCCGTTTTCGCATTGAGCTTCTGTTTCAGCAGCCGCTCGACCGCCTCCACCGTCATGTCGACCAACTGGTCCCGCAGGGTGACCTTCGCCTTGGCGAGTTCCAGGTCAATCGTCTCCTTGGACTTGGTGATGATCGCCTTGGCGTGGGCGCGGCTTTCCTCTTGCATTTCGACGGCGATGCGCTTGCCCTCCAGCACCGCCTGCTGGATCTTCGTGCGCGCCTCGTCCTCGATCGTCGCCAGCCGCTTGGCCAGCTCCTGCTTCAGGCGCTCGATGTCCGCCTTGCCCTGCGCGATGTGACGGAACCCCTCCTCGATGCGCGCCCGTCGATCGTCCAGCATGGTCAGCAGCGGTTTCCAGGCCATCCGTTTGAGGAGAAAAAAGAACAGGAGAAACGCCACAATCTGGATGCTGAGTTCTGCCCACATCATCCTGCCCTGCGGTTCCTGCCTAAATGTGCCCACATTTGCATCTTAACATTCGAGGCACATTTACCCTGAGCGGAGTCGAAGGGTACCCCTCGACGCGCCCTGCCGAAGGCAGGGTTTGCTCGGGGTAAATGGAACCACCTCCTGGAATGTTCAGGTGCATTGGTGGTTCCATTTAGAACCTGTTTCAAACCCTCGGATGACACCACAGCACCACAGAAGGCCCACAGAGCCACAGAAGACGTCTCCTCGAGCAGGTCTCTGTGCCTCCCCGGCTCGTTCCGGCGTGCCGGGGCGGGCTGTGGTGATGCTGTGTCATCGGTGGTGCCGCCTCGCGTTTTGCCATGCACGCTAGATCTTCCCTCCGAACGAGAACGCGACAATCATGGCGTAGATCGTCAACGCTTCAATCAAGACGCATCCAGCCATCATATTGATCAAGATCTTGATCGCCGCTTCCGGCTGACGGGCCGTCGCATCCATGGCGGCTGAGACGGCTCGTCCCAGGGCGAGCGCCGACCCGAACGCTGTGACCCCGACCATGAACGGAATAGCGATACCCAACATCGCCTTGTACTGTTCGGCTCCTGTTGGCATGGATCCCTCCTTACTCTTCGTTGTGGGGCTCTTCGTTAGCCCGCATGTGCTACGCTCAATTCCTCGTGATGTTCCTCATGGGGAAGCATCAGCGCCAAGTAAATCGTCGTCAGCAACGCAAAGACGAAGGCTTGCACAACACCTGTCAACAGGGCCAGGAACAAAAACGGCAACTGCAAGGGCATAATCGGCGGCCAGTGAAGAGCGTGAGCCAGTATCGTCGACTGCTGGACAATCACGGCTATCAGCATATCCTCCCCAAAGATGTTGCCGAACAACCGCATGGAGAGGCTGAAGATCTTACTGAATTCCCCGAGCGTATGAATCATGAGGATCAGCGGAGAAACCAACCACAGGACGAAATGGGTGGGGCTGCCGAGCATGTGATAGACATACCCCTTCAAGCCGGCGGCCTTCAGGCTGGCGAGGTTCACGTAGACAACCGCGCACAGGGCCAAAGGGAAGGTCGTCAAAGGGACCGGGAGTCCGAGGGGAGACGGCGCCGAAGTGGTGGTGGGGGACTTCAAGAGGGGAACCAGACCCATGAGGTTCATCACGAGGATGTAGAGGAACAAGGTCCCGATGAAGGGGGTGTGCTGACGCCCCCGAGGTCCCAAGATGCTGCAGACGAACTGATTAAATCCGTCGACGATGAATTCCAAGCTGTTTTGTGTACGGGTCGGGATGATCGCCTTGCGGCGCGTGCCGTAGGAGGCGACGACCATGAGGGCGACCATCGCCAGCAGACAAAACCAGAGGTTCTGCCACCGCAACAACCAGGCCACCAGCCGTGAATGCTCGAAACCACGATGCAAGAGGTCAAACAGGGTCGGCAATTCGGCGGTGGCATGGACCTCTTCACCGTGCATGAGCGTTCACACTGATGTTGAGTTGTCGCAATTGGTACAGAAAGATCCCCATTGGGATCACAACACCAACCGCCAACCCAACCAGCGAAGGCTGACTGGTTGCGATCACCCAACTGCCCAGGGCAAGCGATCCCAGGATGATCGCCAGAAACCCTGCAACCGCGCGCGGGGGATTCGCGATGTGGTGGGTCAGGATGGTGTGGCCCACCCATCCCATCGCCGCGCAGTTGACCATCATCCAGATCCCACTAATCGCAAGACTCACCAGCACCCGGCCGCCCACCCTAGCCAGCCCGACGCTGAGGCTCGCGATCGCCAGCCCCACGATGCTGCGCACGACGAATTGGCGCAGTAACAGGCGTTTCAGGAGCGTGTGGTCTGCTTGCGATCGAGCCGAGCGATCCATCGCAGGATGCGCGAGACTTCAACACACGAACCGATGCCCCCCACCACGGTGCACACCACCATCATCCACGGCGCCGTCTGCCATCGCCGATCCAGCCAGCTACCGCTGAAATATCCAGCCACCGGCCCTGCAGCGATGACCGCGGGAATCGTCAACACGACCCCAATACGCCCAAGGAGCTGGAGATCTTTCCAGTTGGACAGCTCATTCCCCTGCGATCACGTGCGAGAACTGACGAGACGCTTGGAGGATGGTCATGACCACCGGTGACTTACGAACGCCACCTCACAGCCGCGCATGATCCCCCCACCTGTCTGGGCCTGCCACGGGCAGGCCGTTGCAGGAAATGCGTTCCAGCGTCGGTGATGTACTTGACTACGCGGTGCTGCGACCCCGCCAATGGCGGGACAGACACGTGGGGGAATTATAACACACCGACGACACCTCGCCTAGAGCAGATTCGCAGCCGCCACGCGCGACAGCCACGCCAGGAGGCCGCTGGGAAACAGTCCCAGCCCCACCGTCGCCAGCCCGCACACCCCCAGCGCCACGCGCAGCGACAGGGCAGGGTGGAGCGCCTCGGCGCGCCGCGGCTCCAGCAAATACATCTGCCGGATGATGTTCACGTAGTAGTACAACGCGATTGCGCTGTTGAGGACCGCCGCAACCGCCAACACCACCTGACTGGCCTGGAGGGCGGCCCCAAACAGCAGGAACTTGCCGATGAAGCCCACCAGCGGCGGGAGGCCGGCCAGCGACAGGAGGCACACCGCCAGGCCCAGCGCCCATCCGGGCGCGCGGCGCGCCAGCCCGCGGAAGGCGTCCAGCGATTCATCCTGTGCGTCATTGCAGACGGCGACGACGCAGGCGAAGGCGCCGAGGTTCATGAACAGGTAGGCGACCAGGTACACCAGCATCCCCTCGACGCCGATGGACGTGTGGACCGAAAACCCAATCAAGAGATACCCCACCTGCCCGATGGTGGAGTACGCCAGCAGACGCTTCACGTTCTGCTGGACCAGCGCCGCCACATTCCCCAGCGTCATGGTCACGATCGTCAGCACGAAAAAGACCGGCGCCACTGCCGGCCACATGGGGCTGAGGGCTCCGGTGATCCGTAACAGCAGCGCCAGCCCCGCGGCCTTGGGGCCGACGGACAGCATCGCCGTGACCGGCACCGGCGCACCCTCATAGACATCCGGCGTCCACATATGAAACGGGACCATCGAAATCTTGAAGGCCAGCCCCGTCACCACTAGCGCCACCGGCACGACGCACGCCTGGGTCTGCTGATGGGTCAGGCGGCCCACGGCTTCCTGCAGCGCCGGGAAGGCCAGCGCGCCGCCGGTCATCCCGAACAGCAGGGACATCCCGAAGAGCATGATGCCGGAGGAGAGCGCGCCGAACAGCAGATACTTCAGCGCCGCTTCCGAGGAGCGGGCGTCGCGCGAGAAGGCCACCAGCACATACGACGTGAGGCTCACCAGCTCCATCGCCAGGTAGGCCATCAGGAGATGGTTGGCTTCGGCCATGAGCATCAGCCCCACGCCGACAAACAAAAACAGGCTGAGGTAGTCGCCCCGCCAGGCACGCGCCACATCCGAGGAGTTCGTCGCCATCAACGCCACCAGCGCCACCACCCCCAGCGCCAGCCACCGGAAGACCATCGCGAGCGGATCCACGACGATGAGGCCGAAAAATAGGCTGTGGCTTGCCGTGGCGGGGACGGCCCACAGACTCACGGCACATCCCGCCAAGACCAGCCAGGTCATGACGGTCGCCGCCGCGGAACGCTTGGCGAACGCGCTGGTCAGCAACACCGCCATCGCGCCGACGCTCAAGAGGAGCTCCGGCAGCCACAGGCGAAGACTTTCCCCCAACATGAGGCTCATCAGACTCATGGCACGAACATGTGACGGACCAGGGCTTGAATGCTCGGATCCTGCAGATGGAGCACGGCCAGCGGCCAAATCCCCACCGCGAGAATGATGACCAACAACGGCACTAGCGTCGTCAGCTCGCGGTGAGTGATATCCGGCAGCGCCTTCCACTGCTCGTTCAGGGGACCCAGGAGCACCCGTTGCAGCACCATCAGCATGTAGCCGGCGGTCACCACGATGCCCAGGACCGAGATGCCCGTCTGCCACCGCCAGACGCCGAACGTCCCGACGAACGAGAGGAACTCGCTGACAAACCCGCTTAAGCCCGGCAAGCCGAGGGCGGCCAGGCTAAAGAAGGTCAGGACGCCCGCGTAGACCGGCAGGCGCACTCCCAACCCGCCGAACGCCGTGAGATCGCGCGTGTGCGTCCGGTCGTACAGCACCCCCACCAGCAGAAATAAGCCGGCGGTGATGGTGCCGTGGTTAAACATTTGCAGCAGCGCGCCGTTCATCCCCGTCGGCGTGAGGCTGGCCAGTCCCAGCAGCACAAAGCCCATATGGGACACGGAGGAGTAGGCGACCAGGCGCTTGAAATCGGTCTGGGCCATGGCGACAAACGCGCCGTAGACGATGTTGATCATGCCCAGCCACGCCATCGCCCCCGCAAACCACTGCGCGCCCTCGGGGAACAACGGGTAGCTGATCCGGAAAAACCCGTAGCCCCCCATCTTTAAGAGGACGCCCGCCAGCAGGACGCTGATCGGCGTGGGCGCGTCGACATGCGCATCGGGAAGCCACGTGTGGAAGGGAACGATCGGCACTTTGATGGCAAAGCCGAAGAAAAACGCCAGAAACAGCAGGTGCTGGAGGCCGGGAGCGAACGACGGCGCCAGTTTCGCCAGCTCCGGGATGTCGAAGGTCTGCGTCTGCACATACAGCGCGACGATACCCAGCAGCATCGCGAGACTCCCCGCCAGAGTGTAGACGAAGAACTTGAACGCCGAGTACTCCCGACGACCTCCGCCCCAGATGCCGATGAGAAAGTACATGGGCACCAGGACGATCTCCCAGAAGACGTAAAACAGAAACAGGTCCTGTGCCAGGAAGGTGCCCAGCATGCCGATTTCCAGCAAGAGGTACAAGATGAAGTATTCCTTCTGGCGCTCCGCGATGGACCAGGAGGCCAGGCACGCCAGGAACGCCAGGAGGGCGGTGAGCACGACCATCGCGATGCTGAGGCCGTCCACGCCCAGGTGGTAGAAGACGCGCAGTTGCGGAATCCAGGACACCCGCTCTTCGAACTGCAGCAAGCCGGTCTGCGGCTGAAACGCCAGGAGCAGGTGGAGGCTGCGGACGAGCACCAGCGTGGTGGCGAGCAACGCCGCCATCCGGATCGAGCTCACGGCGCGTTTCGGCAGGAGGAGGATGACGACCATCCCCACCAGCGGAATGATCAGGAACCCGCTCAAGACCATCGTCGCACGCTCCCCCCAGGCGCTGCCATGGTGTGCTCCATCAGACTCCTTCGATGACCGTCGGACAAGACGTTACGTGTGATGTCAAAAAGCCCCGCGGGACACCAGCGCCTCAGGCCACCAGCGCATCCAGACGGACAGGACGACCACGCCCACCGCCACCCACAACAAGTACTGGTGGAGCCATCCAGTCTGCATGAGGCGTAGGGCGCGGCCCCACGCCTGCGCGCTCTGGGCGACGCCGTTGACCAGGCGGTCCACCACCCGCTGATCCACCCACGCTTTTAGGCGGCTGATGGACCAGCCGGTCCGACCAGCGCCGTCGACGGCCGCGTCAATGACGTTGTGGTCAAATTGCGACAGCCAACGGGTGAGCCGAAGGAACGGCTGGATGAGGACCGCTTCATAGCCTTCATCCACGAAGTACTTGTGGGAGGCCCAGCCGTAGAGGCGCGACCCCAATGGCCGCAAGCCCGCCGGGAGCAGCCGACGGTGTCGGACGCCGACCTGCCACGCCAGCCACACGCCTGCGCCGGCCATCAGCGTGGACACGCCCACCACGACCAGGTCAATGCCTTCATGCGCGTCGGGAACACCCAGCAACTGGAACAGTCGAAAGTGGGTCACGGGTGAACCGACGAACCCGACGACGGCGGCGCCCGCGGCCAACACCGCCAGCGGCAGCGCCATCACCAGCGGAGATTCGTGCGCATGCGCGGCAGACGAGGAGGCCGCGCCGTGAAAACAGCGCAGGTAGAGCCGGAAGATGTAGCCCGCCGTCACCACCGCCCCCGCCAACACACATCCATAGACCCACGGCGCGCGGTGCCGGGCCTCGAGGAGAATCGCATCCTTGCTCCAAAATCCGCTCAAGGGAAAGATGCCGCTGAGCGCCAGCGCGGCGATCAGAAACGTCGCCCCGGTGAGCGGCATGTGCCGCCACAAGCCGCCCACGTGCGCGAGGTCCTGTTGATGCGTCGCGTGGATCACGCTGCCCGCCCCCAAGAATAAGAGGGCCTTGAACCACGCGTGGGTCACGAGGTGAAACATCGCCAGCGGCATGGCCCCGAGCCCCAGCGCGGTGAACATCAATCCCAACTGGCTGAGCGTCGAGTACGCCAGGACTCGCTTGATGTCCGTCATGGTCAGCGCGACCGTCCCGGCCAGCAGGTGCGTCGCCAACCCGACGGCCAGCACGACCGCCAGGCTCTCGGCGGTAAACAGCGGGAAGGTCCGTGCGACCAGATAGACGCCGGCCGCCACCATCGTCGCGGCGTGGATGAGGGCGGAAACCGGCGTGGGGCCTTCCATCGCATCCGGTAGCCACACATGGAGCGGAATCTGGGCGGACTTGCCCATCGCCCCGAGGAAGATCAGGAGGCTGACGGCCGTCAGCAGGCCGCCGTGATCTTTGAGGAGCCACTGCATCCGGATGGCACCCAGTTGATTGAAGTGCAGATCGCCGGCGGTCGCCGCCAGGAGTAAAATCCCCAGCAGCAACCCCGTGTCGCCGATCCGCGTCGTGATGAAGGCCTTGCGTCCTGCCGCTGCCGCCTCGGGCTTTTCGAACCAAAAGCTGATCAAGAGATACGAGCATACGCCCACCAGCTCCCAGCACGCGAAGAGCAGCACAAAATGATCCGCCATCACCAACCCCAGCATCGAGGCGCAAAAGAGCGAGAGGTAGGCAAAGAACCGGCTGAAGCGGGGATCACCGTGCATATAGCCGATGGAGTAGAGCTGGATGAGCGTCCCGATAGAGGTCACGACCGCCAGCATCACCCAGCTGAGGCCGTCCACCGCCAACCCCATGGACCACTGCGCAGCCGTATCAGGAAGCCAGGACCATGCGAGGGCCAGCCGCTGTCCCTGGAAGACCGGGCCAGCCAGGCGACAGGTCAGGAGCAAGGAGCCCGCGAGCGCCGCGACGGAGAGCCACGCGCTGAGCCGGCCGAGCCGCCGTCCGCACAGCATGAGCACGGCAAAAGCCGCCAAGGGCAGGAGAGGAATCCAGGCGAGGCTGGAGGTGACCGTCGGGATGGTGGCGGCAAGCGCGGCGCTGTGGCTCATTACCCTTTGAGCAGGTGGATGCGATCCGTCTCCACCGTCTTGGCGGTGCGGTACAGCCCCAGGATAATCGCCAGCCCCACCGCCGCTTCACAGGCCGCCAGCGCGATGATGAACAGCGCAAACGCCTGGGCCTGCGGGCTGCCGTACACCCGTCCCAGGACGACAAAATTGAGGATGGCCGCGTTGAGGATCAGCTCGACGGACAGCAACATGCCGATGGCGTTGCGCCGGGTCAGGATGCCATACAGCCCTGTGCAGAACAGCGCGCAACTCAGGAGGAGCAGCTGACGCAGGACGCTCATCCCCCCACCTGCAGGACAATTGTCGAGTGCGAAGTGCGGAGTGCGGAGTGCGCTGTTCCTCCACCGGTTCCCCTTCGGAGAAAGGAACACCGCGAAGGGGACAATCCGAAATCCGAAATCCGAAATCCGAAATTTCCTTGGGGGATCATGGGGTTTTCGGATGTGCGCCTGTTGCGGGCCGTCGGGAAGGCGGGGAGGAGGCGACGGCGATCGCCCCCACCATGGCCGCGACAAACACGAGGCTGATGACTTCAAACGGCAGCACAAACGTCGTAATCAGCTCCCGCCCCAGCTGCGGCAGGCTCGCCGCCTCGGACGCCTGCGCCAGCGGCCACGGCCACGTCCATGTGACCCGCGCCAGGATGACCCACAGCGCGCCAGCGACCAGCGCCGCGGGAATCCGCTGGCGCGGCGTGGTCGCAAGACTGGGGGGCTGCTGGTTGGCCGTCAGCATGATTGCAAAGATCACCAAGGTCAGAATCGCCCCCACGTACACCAGGATCTGGACGAAGGCCAGAAACTCCGCCTCCACCAGCACAAAGAGACCCGCCACGCCCACCAGCACCAGCCCCAAGCTCAAGGCCGCCCGGAAGAGGTTGTGAAGCGCCACGACCCAGACGGCGCTGACCAGCACCAGCACCGTAAAGACCCACAAACCGACCTGAAAGGGAAATGGCGTTGCGTCCATGGCTGTTCGGGATGCTGCGACAGGGTTGAATTACAGAACGGATATTATACCACGGGCTTGCGCGGGCGGCTACCGGGGTGCACGAGCGGCACCTGTTCCCTGCACAGGGGGCAGACCTGCGGTTTGAAGTTGCCGAAATCCAGCACGAACAACCGTTCAGATTTCCAGCGTCGGAACGTCACGGCCCCGCCCGAACGGTCCACCAACGCCCCCACGCCGACGACCTTCGCGCCGAGCGCCTCGACCAACTCCCCCACCTTCCGGGCCGACTCGCCGGTCGTAATCACGTCCTCCACGATGAGCACGCGGTCTTTTGGCGTCACCACGAAGCCCCGGCGCAACTGCATCTCTGCATCCACCCGCTCGGTGTAGAGCGCGCGGACTCCCAACCGCCGCGCCACCTCGTAGGCCACGATGATCCCGCCAATCGCGGGCCCGATGACGATGGTCGGCCGCTTCGCGGCAAACCGACGGGCCAGCTCCTTGCAGACTTTGGCGGCCAGATTCGGGTGCTGCAGGAACTGCGCGCACTGGAAGTAGTGCCCGCTGTGGAGCCCTGAGGAGAGCTCGAAGTGCCCGCGCTGCAGCGCATTGGTCTTGCGAAAGATGGCCAACAGTTGTTCCCGTGTCAACATACGCACGCCCCCTTCATCTCATCCAGCATTCTGCACGCCGCCTCCCGCGGATCGGCGGCCTGGGTAATGGGTCGCCCCACGACGAGAAAATCCGCCCCGCTGGCGATCGCCTCGCCAGGCGCGGCAATGCGGTGCTGATCGCCGGCCTGGGCGCCGCGCGGGCGAATACCCGGGCAGACAATCACAAACGACTTCCCCAAGCGACGGCGGACCAGCGACGCCTCTTGGACCGAGCACACAACCCCGTCGAGCCCGGCGCGCTGCGCCTGCGTCGCCAGCGTCAGCGCGCGGGACCGCAACCTCCGACTCCCATCCGGCTCGACGCTGGTCAAGACCGTCACGCCCACCACCCGCGGCCGGCGAACGCGAAGCCGGCCGGCCTCCGCCCGCACGCTGCGGGCCGCCGCCTGAAGCATGGCCATCTGCCCGGACGCGTGAACCGTCAGCATCGCCACCCGATGGCGGACGGCGGCGCGGCAACTGCGCTCGACCGTGGAGGGAATGTCATGGAATTTCAGGTCGAGGAACACGTCGAAGCCGAGCGCCCGCATGCGGCGAATCGCCGCCGGTCCCTCGGCGGTAAACAGGACGCTGCCAATTTTGACACATCGGACCACCCCCCGCAACCGCCGCGCCACGCGCAGCGCCCCGGTGAGGGTGTCGGCATCGAGCGCGACGATGAGCCGGTGGGCGGCCGCAGGGGTCATGCACGGGTTTGGGTGGGGGCGGCGCCGTCCTGCAGCGTGCCGATGAGGCGTTGAATGGCGTCAAGGCGGTGACGTGCCAGATACCGCCGGAGACCCTTGAGCACGCGGAGCGCTGCTGCCGGATGGCTGAAGGTGGCGGTCCCCACCGCAACGGCCGTGGCGCCGGCCAGAAAAAATTCCACGGCGTCTTCCGCTCTGGCGATCCCGCCGGCGCCCACGATGGGACACCGCACGGCCTGACGGACCTGCCACACGCGCCAGACCGCCAGGGGCCTGATTGCCGGACCACTCAAGCCGCCGGTCAGCGAACCCAAGCGAGACCGCCGGCTGTGCGGGTCGAGGCTCATGCCGGTAAACGTATTCACCAAGGTCACCGCGTCAGCCCCCGCTCGCTCCGCGGCCTGCGCGATCGGACGGATGTCGGTCACGTCCGGGCTCAGTTTGGCCAGGAGCGGTTTGGTCGTTTGGGCGCGGGCGGCCTGGACCATGGCCGCGGTCGCCTCCGCATCCTGCGCCACCATCCCAGCTCCAAGATTCAAGCTCCAAGGTTCAAGGTCTACTGGCCTTGGGCCTTGCGCCTCGCGCCTTGCACCTGGTTTGAGGTTGGGGCAGGAGAGGTTGAGTTCGATCGCGTCTACCCGCGGCTCCGCATCGAGCCGCTTGACCATCGCCGCCATCTCCTGCAGCGATTCCGCCCAGATGCTGACGATCACGGGCACGTGCCACGGCTCCAGGTCGGGCAGTTTTTGCTCCAGGAACACCTCCAGCCCCACGTTGTGCAGCCCGACGGCGTTGAGCATGCCCGAGGGCGTATCTACGAGGCGCGGCGGGGGGTTGCCGTGGCGGGGCTGTAACGTCAGGGTCTTGGTGACAATGGCCCCCAGCTGGTCCAGCCGGACGGCTCGGCGGAATTCCACTCCATACCCGAACGTGCCCGCGGCGACCAGCACGGGATTCGCCAGTCGCAAGGCGCCCAACTGCACCTCAAGGCCCGCAGACATCAGGGCTGGGCTTGTTTGCGAAGCAGGAACTGGACGATCTCGTCCAGCTCGAATTGCTGGTCCGGTGAGACATCGATAAACATCACTCCGCACTCGCAGCCTGCGGCGCTCGGCTTCACCCACATCACCGTGCCCCGCAGGACATACGCCCTCTCCCGCTTAGTGGGATTCAGCTCAAATTCCACTTGGCTCTCGGGTTCTATCCTCCGGTCGCACAGCAGGCGCAGGCCGCCGGCGCTGAAGTCGGTGACGGTCCCATTGTCCCACAGGACGCGCGACTCTGGCAGGAGCCGGTATCTGACCGGCAACCACACGTTCGCCCGCGGATCCTTCCGACGCTCCGGCCCACCCATTCCGACGCGCGCGCTTACGGCGCCTTGGTCCGCCTGTTCCTCATGAACTGCACCAGTTCATCCAATTGCACTTGTTTGTCCGGCGTCATATCTAAAAACGCCACCCCATATTCGTATCCGTCCGCAACTTCCCGCTGCCAGACCGTCTGGCCACTCATGAGATAGGGTTCCTGCCGAATCGGCAGCAGAATCTGTAATTCCAGATGGACGCCGCGTTCGAGCGGCTGGCGGCCAATCAACCGGAGCCCTCCGGCACTCAGGTCCGCCATGCGAGCCTCCTGCCACATCTCCATCAAGAGACCCACTTGCCGATACTTCACGACGACCGGAAAGGTCGTCCGCTGGTTTTTGCGACGTTCCGACGAGGGCATCTAGGAGCGCGCGGCCTTGGGCTCAGGCGTCCTCTCGGCTCCGGTTCAGAAAACGCACCAACTCATCCACCTCCGCCTGTCGGTCAGGTTCGAGGTCGAGAAACGCCACCCCGTATTCGACGGAGCCCCCATCGGCGGGCTGCTCCGACACCACCAGGCCGTCCAAGATATACGCGTCCTTGCGGATCGGCAGCACCAGCTTAAACTCCAACTGGGCACCCTGGTCAATCGGGTCGTCCGTCGTAAACCGCAGGCCGCCGGCGCTGACGTCCGTCATCGTACCGTTCTGCCAGGTCTCCAGCAGCGCTCCGATGCGCTTGTACGCGATGGCCACATGGAACCCCGCCCGATGAAATTCCCGCCGGTCATCCGGACTCATTCGTCCTCCGCATCCCTGCCGGCCGCCGTCGCGCCGCCGGCTGTTGGGCGCTCACACGCGGGTGAGCGCTTGATGATACGCCTGGAGCGGCTTCACGTGCATCTGATTTTTTTGCAGGACTTCAATGCCAGTGATGGACGCCTGCGCCCCTGAAATCGTGGTGATGCAGGGAATCCCCCGGGCCGTCGCGGCCGACCGAATGCGAATCTCATCGGCCCGCGGCAGCGGCCCGGAGGGCGTGTTGACGATGAGGTGCACCTCGCCGTTTTTGATGCGGTCCAGGACGTTGGGGCGGCCTTCGTGGATCTTCTTGATGGCGGCGGCGTGGACGCCGTAGCGTTGCAGGACCTTCGCGGTCCCTTGGGTGGCGATCAGCGTGAACCCGAGCTCTTCCAGGCGCTTGGCGATCCACACCACGGCCCGCTTATCCTTGTTCTTCACGCTGATAAAGACCGTGCCCTCGCGGGGCAGCTTCTGGCCGGCCGCCAACTGCGATTTCAGAAACGCTCGACCAAAATCCTCGTCGATCCCCATGACTTCGCCGGTGGAGCGCATCTCCGGCCCCAGCAGGATATCGACCCCGGCGAACCGGGCAAAGGGAAACACCGATTCCTTCACCGCCAGGTACGGCGGGACGACCTCCTCGGTAAAGCCCTGCTCGCGGAGGCTCACGCCCATCAGGGCTTTGGTGGCCAGCTTCGCCAGCGGCACCCCGATGGCCTTGGAGACGAACGGAACGGTTCGTGACGCCCGCGGATTGACTTCGAGGACGTAGAGCGTGTCGTCCTTGACCGCATATTGGACATTCATGAGCCCGACAATCTTCAACGCCTTCCCCAGCTGACGGGTGGCGCGCCGGATCTCTTCCACCATGTCTTCGCCGAGGGTATAGGCGGGGAGCACCATCGCGCTGTCCCCGGAATGCACGCCGGCCTCTTCGATGTGCTCGAGAATGCCGCCGATGACAAATGTTTCCCCATCTCCCACGAGGTCCACATCTACTTCAATGGCGTCTTCCAGGAACTTATCGATGAGGACGGGAAAGCCCGGGGACACCTCAAAGGCCGCTTGGACGAACCGCTCCAACTGCGTCTCGTCGTAGACGATTTCCATCGCCCGCCCACCCAAGACGTAGGAGGGACGCACCAGGCATGGGTAGCCGATCGTCACCGCCGCCCGCCTGGCGCCCTCCAGGTTCATGGCCGACGCGCTGGGCGGCTGCCGCAGCCCAATGCGGTTCAAGAGCTGCCGGAATTTCTCGCGGTCCTCGGCCCAGTCAATCTGCTCCGCGGAGGTCCCCAGAATCGTGACCCCGGCTTGCACCAGGCTCACCGCGAGGTTCAGCGGCGTTTGGCCGCCGAACTGCACGATGACGCCCTCCGGCTGCTCGCGCTCCACGATGTTCAGGACATCCTCGAAGGTCACTGGCTCGAAGTACAGTTTGTCGGAGGTATCGTAGTCGGTGGACACGGTTTCCGGATTCGAGTTGACCATGATGACCTCGATGCCGAGCTCCCGGAGGGCAAACGCCGCGTGCACACAGCAGTAGTCAAACTCAATCCCCTGCCCGATGCGGTTCGGCCCACCGCCGAGGATCATCACCTTCCGCTTTTTCGGCTCGTCGGCTCGTCGGCTCGTCGGCTCGTCAGATGTACTGCTGACGAGCTGTGGAGTTGTCGAGCTGGCTGGGCGTTCATACGTCGAGTAGTAGTAGGGCGTGAAGGCTTCGAATTCCGCCGCGCAGGTGTCCACGAGATAGTAGGTGGGACGCACACCGGCCTGCTGCCGCACGCGGCGCATGGTGGCTTCGTCCGTCCCCCAGATCGTCGCCAGTTGCCGATCACTGAACCCGTACTGCTTGGCCTGCAATAACAATCCCCTATCTTCAGGTGCAAGGTCCAAGGTGCAAGGCTCAAGGACGGCCTTGGGCCTTGCACCTGGAACCTTGAGCCGTTGTTCGAAGTCGACGACCTCCTTGAGTTGCTGCAGAAACCACGGATCGATTTTCGTCAACGACGCGATCTCCGGGACCGACAGCCCCGCCAGCATCGCCTCCTTCACCTGGAAGATGCGCGCCGCTGTCGGGATCGCCAGCTGGCTCCGCAGCTCCTCCACAGGGCGCACGCCGGCCACCTCCCAGCCGGCCTTGCCCGCTTCCAGGCCGCGCAGGCCCTTCTGAAAGGCCTCCTTGAACGTCCGGCCGATCGCCATCGTCTCGCCGACCGACTTCATTTGGATGGTGAGCGTCGGGTCCGCGCCGGGGAACTTCTCGAACGCAAACCGCGGGATCTTCACGACGACATAGTCAATCGACGGCTCAAAACATGCCGGGGTCTTTTTCGTAATATCGTTGGCCAGCTCATCGAGGGTGTACCCGACGGCCAGTTTGGCCGCGATCTTCGCGATGGGGAACCCCGTCGCCTTGGAGGCCAGCGCCGAGGAGCGCGAGACGCGGGGGTTCATCTCGATGACCAGCAGCCGCCCAGAGTCCGGATGCACGGCAAACTGGATATTGGAGCCGCCGGTCTCTACGCCGATCGCCCGGATGACCCGGATGGCGGCATCCCGCATCTGCTGGTATTCGACATCGGTGAGGGTCTGCGCGGGGGCCACGGTGATGGAGTCGCCGGTGTGCACGCCCATCGGGTCGAGGTTTTCGATGGAGCAGACGATGACGACGTTGTCGTGGCCGTCGCGCATCACCTCCAGCTCGAACTCCTTCCAGCCCACGACCGACTCCTCGACCGACGTCTCGTGGATCATGGACAGCTCCAGCGCATTGGCGGCGATGCGCTCAAATTCCTCCACGTTGTAGGCGATGCCGCCGCCGGTGCCGCCAAGCGTAAAGCTGGGCCGGATGACGCAGGGAAAGCCGATGGTCTGCGCCAGCGCCCGGGCTTCCTCCAGGGAGCGCGCGTAGCCGGCTTTTGGCATCTCCAAACCGGCCGCTTCGATGGTGGCTTTAAACCGCTGGCGGTCCTCGGCCCGTTGAATGGCCTCCAGATCGGCTCCGATCATCTCCACGCCGTAGCGCGCGAGCACGCCCCGTTCGGCCAGCTGCACCGAGACGTTCAGCGCCGTCTGGCCGCCCAGGGTCGGCAGCAAGGCCTCGGGCCGCTCGGCCTCAATAATGGCTTCCACGACCTCCGGAGTGATGGGCTCGATGTAGGTCCGGTCGGCCAGCTCGGGATCCGTCATGATCGTCGCCGGATTGGAGTTGACCAGGACCAGCGAGTAGCCCTCTTCTTTCAAGGCCTTGCAGGCCTGCGTCCCGGAATAGTCGAACTCGCAGGCCTGGGAGATGACGATCGGCCCGGAGCCGATGATCAGAATTTTTTTGATGTCGGTGCGTTTTGGCATCTGATGTCTTGTGCAATGTTCAAGGTGTAACGTGTAATGTTAAAGCCTTAGAAAAACACCGTCCGCTGTTCCCTCGACGCAGCTCCCCGGAATCCCGCCCATCCATTTGCCGGCCATACATCTGAAACGTACTCTTCATGGGTGTCCCCAAGGCGACTGTCACCTTACCGTCGAGTCCGAGTCAAAAAATGGATCACAAATAACGTAGACGATAGCAGACCAAGTCCTAATGATTTCCCTCCCTCTGAAAGGAGAGCCAACGTACACAACGACCCTGCAAGCAACCATCCGAATCGAACACAAAACTTCCTGATGGATTTTCTCCAACGGATGGCAGCAAGAACTACCACAATGAAAAATCCAATTTGGATGAGCCATTCGTACTTTTGTATCCATGATGGTTGGCCGGGAGCCATCGACTGGAGCACAGCCCCAATGCGGCTCTGCGGTGGCTTAGGAGGAGACACAGGAATCAGGTCGTCGAACAGGTTGTCGCTCATTGCCCCTTGCCCATCCTTTCGGCTTCTGGTCTTCGCTCATGGGGATTCTGAGAAACGATGTTGGTTCTTCTTTTCTTAACCGAGACGCTGACGCATCCCTTTTCGTTTGCCGCTGAAGAAATACTCCTGAGCCCATTGACGGACAAGGGATGAGACGGACTGGCGGCGTTTCTTCGCTTCCAGGCGCAAGGCGTCATAGATGGGGTCGGACAGATAGACGTT
>Ga0209515_10001822_pt1 | contig 34475 bp, 19 predicted proteins | sample Subgroupgradi54m_FD_187454 | JGI IMG/M metagenome (GOLD analysis project Ga0209515, IMG submission 187454) | Subsurface groundwater microbial communities from S. Glens Falls, New York, USA - GMW60B uncontaminated upgradient, 5.4 m (SPAdes)... ... | reverse complement strand
GATGGCGCCGGAAACCCAGATGGTGACGGCGGCGTTCCCGTGGAAGAGGGGATAAAGTAGTCCATCGCAAGTGGTCCCTGTCTGGCTCCATACGGAAGGATACGCGAAGGGCGTCGCGGCCCCGCCGTCCACGCCGATGCCGTCGATGGTCACGTTGCGCACGCCCAGCAGGCGCAGGGCCCCGTTCTGATCGAAATCGATTTTTTTCTTGTCCAGGGACTCGGCGCAATTGGTGGGGCCGACATGGATCTTGTCGGTGAAGCGGATGACCGGTTTGGCCGTCGCGCCGGGATTGCTGGAGCGTAAGGTGAGGCCGCCCTTGGTGCTGTCGATCGTCACCTGCTCGTTGTAGACGGCCGCGTCCAGGATCTCGATGACGTCGCCCTTGCGGGCCTGGGCCACGGCCTTCTGGATCTCCGTGAACGCGCCGCGGCCGTCCTTCGATACCGTGAAGGTGGCGGCCTGAAGATGGACGGGCGCAATCAGGATTGCGAGCAGCGCGGATAAGGAAGCAAAGGCGGCGAATACCGGAAACCTCCGCAACGCGGTGGCTCCGGACGGATTGGATGAAGGCGAAGGCCGGAGGATCCGGCGGAGCGAGTTGGACATATTTTCTCCCGGCGCCGCTACCCTTGGATGCCCATGCTTTAGGCACACCAACCCCGGCGCGGAACGCCTACAGGCTTGGTAGCCAAAGGCGAGGGAGGGGTTCAGCGGGGGAGGCTCGCCTTGCCGTCCGCGGAAAAAATGGCGGAACGCAAAGAGGCGGACGCCCGGGACAGAGCCGAGGTGCTGCCGGGCCAGGCGAACCAGATGGAGCTTGCGCCCGGGCCTTCGAGGTTCAGGATTCCCGCGCCTTGCGAACCGGCATCCCCGGCAAGCACGCGGGCGCCGCGCGGCTCCGGGCGTACCAGCGCCACCGGGATCACGTTCCCCTTCATGTCTTCGAGCACATTGGGGAATTGCCCCGTGATGGCGGCAAAGCCCATCAGCCCCAGGGACTGCTTGTAGTAATAGTCGATCTCGCCCAATTGCGTGGAGCCGAAGGCGTCGGTGAGACCGTCGCCTACCAGCCGCAGGATAAGGTCGCGACCGATGACCTTGGTCGTATAGGTCTTGTCCCCGGAAGCCAGCACGGCCGTTGACCACATGGCCATGTGATCCAAGGCCGACGAGCCGGTTATCAGGGTGCCGCCGGCGTTGTACAGGCCCATCTGGTTCAGCACGAAACGGCTATCCGCGTTGGCGTATTCGCTTAGGGTATTGCGCGAGTTACGGCAGAACTCGATGGCTGTCGCGTCCCCGAACCAAAGGGCGTCCAGGCCGATGCGGTAGGGCGCGCGGATGCCGTCGTCCAACATGTCGTTGCCTTTGGATCCCTTGTTGCCGTCCTTGGTGATCCAGTCGGGGGTCTGGCCCTTCTGCCATTGGGCCGAGCACTTCTTCATCACCGCATAGCAATTGGCGATCACGGGGGAGAAGTCCACCTCGCTTTGGTAGGCGTCGAACACTTTCATGTTGGCGGTGGCGAAATAGCTGGGATTGAGGTTGTTGAGTCCGTCCCCGCCCCAATTGTCCCCGGGCAACAGGAAATCCTGCGACGACATGTTCTTGCGGATGGAGCGGATGATGTCCATGGCCCGGGAATGGTAGTCGATGCCGCCTTTGGAATAAGGCTGCCAGAGCTTCTTCTTCTGCAACTCGTCCGCGAAGACCAGGGCCATGCCTACGTCGATGTCGGCGTCGGTCGCGGAGCCTTGCGCTCCGGAAGGCCAGTTCCAGATGAAGTAGGACTTGTGATCGTCGCGCCACATGAACTGGTTGGCGGCCTCGAAGATGCGGTTGAACGTGGCCTGATCGTTCATGAGCACGGACAGCAGCATGCCGTAGCCCTGGCCCTCGGACACGGCCTCGTTGGTGCCGATGACCTGGCCGTTCTCCTTGCGGCGGTGGCAGACCAGGCCGTTGGAGAGGATGAAGGTGGTCTTGTAATAGCCCCAGCCCTTTTGCAGGGCGGCTTTGAGGAAACTCGGGTCATCCTTGAGCCCGCTGGCCAAAGCGGCGCTATAGTAAGAGGAGTAGTCGTACTTGGCGGGGCGCACATAGGGAAGGTTCCATTGGGCCTCGGAATGCGTCCAGATTCCCAGCATCGCGACGCAGGCCATCATCCATTTTTTCATTTTCGTTTCCTCTTTCGACCGTCCGGTCCTACCGGCCGGTCCTACCGCCCGGTCCGTCGGATTGCTTAGTGCGGAACCCCATCGGGCCGGTTCACCGCGCTAGTGCGTGAACCGAGGGCGCAGGTTCCGTCACTAAGGGTCGAGAGCAAGGGCCGCGGTCATGGGGCCCACCACATCAAACGGGGATGAAGATATGATTTCAAGCAGGTTGAAAGCCTTGATGGTCGGCACCGCCGCCCTTTCCATGGCCGCGGGCGCAGCGCGGGCGCAGGACGCCCTGGTCGACAATTTCGAAGCGGGCACGAACCAGAACAAGTTCATGTCCTATTGGTACTACTACAACGATGCCGTGAACCTGGGCACCTCCAAAGTGCTGAGCTCCAAGCCCGGGACCGCCACGGAACTGCTGTTCGATCCCACGGTCTCCCTGGGCGCGGATGAAACCGGCGGCAAGGCCGCCAAGATCGAATATGAAATGGGTCCCACTCCGCTTTCCTGCGGAGCCACGTGCACCTTCGGCCAGTTCGTCGGATTCGGCACGGACTTCACTCCCTCCAAAAAGGCCCTTGATCTCACCGGCGCCACCAAGATCACCTATAAGGCCAAGGCCCTCGCGCCCACGGTCGTGGTCGTCCAGGTCCCCATCACCAGCGTCACCACCCAGACGGGGGATCAGCAGTTCGCCGTGCATGAGGTGACCCACAACATCGGCACCTCGTGGAAAACCTATGAAGTGGCCCTTTCCGAAACCGCCCTCAAGGACGCGCTCAAGCAGCCGAGCTGGGCCAAGCCCGCCGTACCGTTCAACCCCAAGGAAGTGGAGAAAATCGCCTGGAAGATTTCCATGGACGCCGCCACCAATCCCCTCAAGGGCACCATCCTGATCGACAGCGTGGTGGTCCGCAACTACACCTGGCCCAATCCTTATGCCTGCATGACCTGCATTGGCCTGCCCGGCGCGGGCACCGGCGGTCTGCTCGCGGATTTCGAGACCGCTCCCAAGCAGCAGAACAAGGCCGGCTTCTACTGGTACGCCTATAATGACGCCGCGGGCCGCGTTGTGGCCACCCAGGCCGACTATTCGGAAATCTTCGGCGGCGTCACCCCCAACGCCCTGGTCCCCACCAAGCCCGATATCACCATCGGCGGCTTGAAGGGCTATCTCGGCGGCGACGCAGCCGCCATCGACTTTACCTTGGGACCCACGTGGGTCCAGGGCGCCAACACCATCAAGCCCTTCGTGGGCGTGGGCACGCGCCTTTCGGACGCATTGGGCGTTTCCCATTTCAACGCCTCCACCGCCACCGGCGTATCCTTCGACTACAAGACCACCGGCCCGGATATCGACTACATCCGCATGGAAGTGAAGGACGAACGCAACCTGGGCGCCGGCATCGTGCATTTCGCCCTGCTCCCCGGGACCAAGGGCGAGTGGAAGAGCGCGAGCGTTCCCTGGGCCAGCCTGCAATTGCCCGACTATGACGAAGTCAAGTTGATCGCGGACAAGACCCTGCATGTGGGCGTCCTGGAACAGATCCAATGGACCTTCCAGGGCGATCCGGCCAAGACCGGTTCCATTGCCATCGACAACGTGAAGTTCACCGGCATGGCCAAGGTCGATACCAGCTTCGTAGGCATCACGGCCGCGTCCCGCAACGCCTCGTACGGCGGACTCACGGTTCGCGCCGCGGGCCATGATCTGCAGGCCGCTTTCATCTTCCCTGCGGGCCGCAACGTGGGCGCCGCCGAGCTGCTGGATACCCGTGGCAAGGTCGTGTCCAGCGCCCGCCTGGATCTCCAGGGCGGCCTGCGTTCCTTCGAGCTGCCTGTCGCGGGCGAATCCAAGGGCGTGCATTTCCTGCGCCTCAAGACCGCCAATGAATCCGGCCGCGCGTCCCAGGCCATGACCCGCCTGACGCTGATGGAATAGGAATAGGGGCGAGCCCCATGCTGAATAAGGCCCCCACCCCCTCTGAGGGGCCTTTCGACCCCGTCCGCCGTTCCATCCCCCACCCGGGACGGATGGGCGGGGTCAGCTTGTTTGCGCCTGCGGGCCGGATATTCCGGTTCCACGGGCATCCGGACGGCATCGGACCAGCCGTTCGGATCAACCCGGCAACGCGCCGGTTCGGTCCTTGCTTGACGACCACAAAGCCGAAGCGCCCGTTTCCCGTGCCCGTACACCTTAAGTGGAAAGCCCCAACCATGCTCGACTGCCGAATCACCCGCCCACACGCACAAGTCCGACTCCGCGTCCCAGTCCCGTTACGGGTCCCGCGGCTTTCCCGTATTCCCGCTCCCATAGGTATCTTCTGTGTTACCCTGACGCTTCTCCTCATCGCAGCGCAATCCGCCATGGCCCAGGATTGGGGCTCCCTGCAGAACATGCTGATCAAGTTCTATGGCTACCAACGGGCGGGGGATAAGGTCGTCGATACCAAAAACCCCTTCTACAAGACCGCGCCCTATCCCCATGCCCAGGACAATCACCAGGGCAAGGATCTCAGCGGCGGCTGGTACGATGCGGGAGACTTCGTGAAGTTCGGCTTGCCGCTTGGGTATTCGGTCTACACCCTGCTCAAAGGCTACGACGTTTTCCCCAACGCCTATGACGACGCGGATTCCTGGGATTATAAGGGCGCCAAGGACGGGATCCCGGACGTGTTGGGCGAGGCCAAGCTCGCCACGGATTATCTGATCAAGGCCGTCATTTCCGATGCGGTGGTGGTGACGGACGTGGGCGACGGCAATCAGGATCATCAGCAATTGAATGAAAGCGGCTATGCCAATTCCCAACGCACCAGCCCGCGCTCCGCCACCGTCGCCACCGGCGCGGACGTAGCGGGACTGTACGCCGCTTCCCTGGCGTTGATGGCCAAACTCTACAAGCCTTATGACTCCGCGTACGCCGCCGTCTGCCTGGCCAAGGCCAAGGATGCCTTCAAGTTCGGCGTCGCCAACCAGAAGCTGTCGCAACAACAGGGGAACGCCTCCTACTATTCCACCAAGACTTTCGTGGACAAGCTGGCTTGCGGGGCCATCGAACTCTACCGCGCCACGGGTTCGGCGGATTATCTCACCCAGGCCCAGGGCTTCCAGGCCAAGGTGGCTTCCCACTTCTTCGTGCTGGGGTACGCCAACGTAGGCGATCTCTCCGCTTTCGAATTGGCCCGCCAAGGCTACGACACCTTTCAATCCGTGTGGATGACGGACGTGGATCTTTCCCTCAGCCGCGTCATCACCTCCGCTTCCGCGCCGGAACTGATCAAAGGCGCCTTCATCCGTTCCGACTGGGGAAACGCCGGACACGCAGCCGCGGCAGCCTTCTCGGCCGCCCTGGCCTTCCAGCTCACGGGCGCCAACGCCTACAAGGACTTCGCCATCAGCCAGATGAAATGGGTGGCCGGCATCGCTCCCTTCAAGCAATCCTACATCGTCGGCTATCTCAACGGCCCCACCTCGCCGCATCATCGCAACGATGTGTCCTTGGGAAGCGTCACCCGCCTCAAAGGCGGCATCGTATCCGGTCCCACTCCCGTCGGAACGTTCAACGATACCAAACCGGACGCCTCGGCCTGGAGCTTCGACGGGAACAACTCCGCCAACTATAAGAACACGGAAGTGGCCCTGGACTATAATGCCGCCGCCGTGGGCGCGGTCGCCTTCATCCGGGACTACCTGAATCCGCCCGCCGGGGTCGTGCGCATCACCGCCGGGGTCAAGGCCACGCCGGACAACGTGGATTTCAATACCCAAGCCACCGTCATCACCTTTGAACTGGAAACCGCCTCCGCCTGGAAGCTGGCGCTGACGGGGCGCAACAGCAAGGCCAAGAAGACCTTCACGGGAACCGGCACGGCCGGCTCGGCCAAATGGTCCGGCGAGGCCGACGAGGGTTCCTTCCTGGCGGGCGAGACCGTGGATCTGGCCCTGGTAAGCCCGGTCATCGCCACCTACCATCAGAGCCTGGCCAAGGGTAACCTGTACATTACCGCCGTCAAGAAGGAGGCCTTCAAGGCCGAGGACGTGGTGGTGGATGATTTCGACGATGCCGATTCCATCGATGCGCTGAAAGGCAATTGGTCCGTCTTCACCGACAAGGCCGCCAAGGGCGCCTCCTATGCCAACCCGGCGGCGTTCGGGCCCGCCATGTTCTCGGCGGGGGATGCGGGCACCAAGGGCATCAGCGTGCGCCTGGTCGGGGTCGCGGGAGCGCCCAAGCCGGTGGCGGGAATCCGCGCCCCCTTCAATGCGGCCGGGACCGCGGTGGGCCTGGGACCGGCCAAGAGCGTGGTTTTCGATATGAAGTCCGCGGCGGGCGGCCTGGTGTGGGTGGAGTTGGAGCAATCGGATATCACCGACGGAGCCTATTTCGGATTCCAGGTGAAGGCCGGGAACGATTTGTGGAACCGGGTGCGCATCCCCTTTTCCGCCTTCGTCCAACCGGCCTGGAAGACCGCCGCCAAAGGCCTCAACCTGGGTTCGGTCACGGCCCTGCGCTTCGCCTATTATGGGGAGGGTACGGTGCGCCTGGATTTGGACAATGTCCGCATTGAAGGCTTGAAGGTGGGTCCGGCGGGCATCCACATCGCCGCGGATCCGCGCAAAGGCAAGGCCGTTGGAGCCGTCGCCGACTTTCGTATCCGCCCCGGATCATTGGAATACCGTTTTGATCCCGGAATCGCGGGCGCGGTGTGGAAGGCGGAGGTATTGGACTTGAAGGGGCGAATCCGCTATGCGAAGGATCTGGGCCGCACGGATCGCGGAGCTTTGATTTCCCTGAGCGGTTGCGCCTTGGAGCGGGGCAGGTACTTCTTAAAGCATGTGTCGGAAGACGGCCGGAGTTCCGAGCCAGTCGCGATACTCGTCCTTTAGGGGATGCCCAGGGCCGACTTCAGGTCGACCAGCTCGCCATTCTTGATGGCCCGCCCTTGATCGATATCCAGGACGTCCGGCGTCATGATGCCGATCATCTTGAGCCGGGTAAGGGCCGCCGAAACCCGCCCATCGGGATCGAAATAAGCCGGGACCTTCCGGTCCACGCCGGAATCCAAGTACGGAAGTAAACCGAAGCCATGCACGGAGAGGAATCCCGTCGGCACATCGGAGGTGGTGACTACGGAATCGACGCCGTTCCCGGTGATCTTGCGGTAGCGGATGAAGTTATCCAGGGTTTCGTAGAGGTACCAGCCGTCCGCCGCCGTGATGATATTCTGGTTGATGCATGAGTTCGGGTCTTGGGAGGCGTTCCGGAAAAGGATTTTCCCGTCCGCGAACCGCATAACCCGGGAAACGCCATTGGAACATTCAAAGGCGATCGCGTTCTCATCGCTCACCGCAGTAATCGTCCGGGCGGAAAGGGCGGTAACCCGTTTAACGCCTTTCGCCAAATCGTATTCTTCCAGGAACTCTTCGCCATAGAAATAAACGCTGGATCCCACGGCGAACTTGACGGCGTATTCGGGGGACGGCAACGGATTGGCGAGGACGGACCCCGCAGGCGCGCCCTGCATCCGGACCCGCGAGGTCAGCAAGAGGGTCTCGGTCCATTCATCCATCTCCTGGGAATACCGGGAATCCTCATACACCAGATCCTGCACCAGGCGGGCATCATTCTGGTAAAAGGCCAGGTTGACGACCTTAGCTCTTTTGACCCGGCTGATCAGCGTTGTTTTGGGCGAAGTAAGGCATGCAGTGAAGCAAAGGGAGGTGAGGGCGAGGAGTCCGAGCAGGGCGGATGGACCCGGGACCACTGGTGATCGTAAAAGGCGGAAGCAATCGGGGGGCATGGCGGATTTTCCTTGTCGTGACTCGAACAGGGGCCTGGACTGGAATAGGACGTTCGCGACCACGGAAAGTGTGACCTCAAACCGGGGGCGAGCGGAATTCCCCGTGTTTCGTTTAGCGGGCCTTTTTCAGGCTCGCCTTGAGCGCGAGGTTTTCCAGGATGATTTTGTCCGCCCCGTCCTTCACCAGCAGCAGCATGGCCTTGGCGAGATCCACGGACGAGATCATGACGGCCGGCGCGATCAGGTTGATCAAAGGCATGAGCGGAATGGTGAGGCGCTCGAAGAAGGCCGGGTTTTCCTTCTTGTGCACGGGCATGATGCCGCCCGGCCGCGCGATGAAAAGCTTCTTGAAGGGCAGGCGCTTGAGGTTGTTCTCGGCCTTGCCTTTGACGCGGGCGAACAGGGTGCGGCTTTTTTCCTGCGAGTCCGCGCCCATGCCGCTGAGGAATACGAAAGTGATGGCCGGGTTGGCGCTGAGCATGGCCTGGGCCGCGGTGACCACGTAATCGTAGGTGATTTTGATGTACTCGTCCTGGGTGACCTGGGTCTGGGAAATTCCCAGGCACCAGACGCACGCATCGTTCGCGGCAAAGAGGGGCGAGAGGCTGGAATAGTCCCGGTAATTGTCGTGGAGGACGATTTTCAGCTTGGGATGCTGGATGGGCAAAGGACGCCGGACCAGGGCGGTGATCTCGCTGATGCCTTCATCGAGGATGGCTTGTCGGACGACTTCGGATCCGGCGAGTCCGGTGGCACCCGTAACGATGATTTTCTTGGGCATCCAGGAAGTTTAAAATAATCCCCCGCTTCCCGGGACGGAAGCGGAGCGAAGGAAAGGTTTTGGAACGGTATAGCCGCCCGAAGCGGCCATCACCGCCCGCCAATGCAAAAGCGGGCGTGGACGGATGGGGTTATTGGTCGCTGGTGTTCTGGGCCTGGGTGGTCGCGGCTTGGTGCGCGAGCGCGGCCGCGATGCGGTGCTTACCGAGTTCCGCCGGCACGCGGCAGAGCAGGGCCAAGCCCACGAAAAAAGCCAGCAGGATGAACATCTCCCAAAGGGGACGCTGCTGTCTGGTCTTGTCTGCGATGTAACCCATGCGAAACCTCCGAGGGGGTATTGTCGTTCCTTAAATTAGTTCCTTGGGATTTTTTTCGCGCCCTGAATATTCGGCCCCGGACCGGGCCTTACGGGCGAATTCACGGATCTGTCCCGAAATGTCACTAATCGGGGCGCTTGGATCCGGTATTCCCTTCCCGGATCCTGCAGGAAAGGTTCTCCCGGCGGGGAACGGCGCCGGCGGCCGCGCGGTCAAGGATTCCTCAACATGCCGAAGATGCGTTTGCCCGTGATGGTCTGGGGCGTTTCGTCCTGGGGCAGGAAAATGATTTTCCACACGTATACATAGGCTCCGGTAGCCGCGGGGTTGCCTGCGTCCGTGGCCCCGTTCCAGAGCAGCCAGACGCGATGGGTACCGGGAATGTTACCCTCGGGAAGTTTGTCGAGGTCGGCTTCGGAGGCGTCCAGGCGGGCGCGGGAAACGAAATGCCCCAGGTTGTCGAATACGGAAAGGGTCAGGGAGAACGCATGGGACGCGTCCAGGACCAGGCCTCCGGACGAAGAGCGGTCCGGCAACACGAAGGTGGTGGGCAAGACGTTGGGCGCGGTGCCCACCATTGGACCCGCGGCGGCGGCGGCGAAGACGCTCCAAGGCGCGCCTTGCGGGAGGGCGGGAACGTGGGACACGCCTCCGGGAGCCACGCCTTCCACTGACCACACCAGGGAGGTCCAAATCCGTAAGGGGACCCGGGAGTTTCCGGGATTGCGTTGGAGATTGCCAAGGCCGTCCGCCAGACCCGAAAGGGGGTCGATCCAGACCGAATCCCCGGCCTTGGGGGTAGCGGGCAGGGTACTCCCGTCCATCGTGGCGGAAAGGACAATGAACAGCCAGGCCGTTTCGCCCTCGGAGAGGCCCGCATCGGCAAGCTTACGTCCGGACCCGGCCGAAAAGGCATACCGCGTTCCTTCCGGATTCGCATGGGACCGGAAGGAGGCGGTGAGGGCGGATGCAGGGGCGAGGTCCTCGGAGAAGACCATGCGCAGGGAATCCGGCGCACCCAACATTCCCCGGCGGAGCATGGCGCTGCGGAGCACGGGGGCGATCCCGTCCCGGATTGGAAAGGCGCCGGCGCGGAGCATGCCGTCGATGGCGAGGGCCGGTGGGGGCAGGATCAGGGAATCCTTACCATCGCCGATGGCCTTGGAATTGGGTTTGAGCGACAGGATCAAGGTGTCCGTGGATAGCCGGGAGCCGGTGATTTCCAGACCCGAAGTCAAGGCGGCGCCCGAAGCCTGGTCAACGGCGGATTTGGCGTCCACGCCGTGAAGGGTGGTATCCAGCAGCACGAGGACGGCATCGGCATGGCCATCGCCTTCGCTATCGATGTACTTGGCCTCGCGGATATTGATCACGGCGAATTTCGACACCTCGTATCGCTCCGTCATGATCGCGCTGGGAAGCCAGTCCGGCTTCGCGGCAATCGCCTTGAGGGCGCCGGTTTCGCGGATCAGGACGGGGCCGGAGTACAACAAGCCAACCGTTCCGGCGACGGGATCCTTTCCGTCCAAGGTGTACCAGATGGCGGCGCCGGGAGTGGCGGTCGCCAGCGAGACCCACAGCGAATCGCGAATCGCGCGGCCGGCGGGATCGGCGGTCGGTGTGGCGACCTGGGAAGGCGGAATCGGAGGGCCTTGCTTCCAGTTGACCACCAGCTTTCTGGCGTCCACGGCGCAATGCACCGTGTCCCAGGCGATGATGTCGAAGACGTTGGTGCCTTCGCTGAGCGCGACTTTGTGGCTGAAGTTGACCCAGCCGGAAGCCCCGCGTTGCAGATCGGATTCGGGGAGCGTGGTCCCATTAAGGACCACTTCATCCACCCGTCCATCCGGAGTTACCCTGGCTTTTCCGGAAATGTTAAGACTCCCGTCTTCCTGCCTCAGATCCAGATGATCAACGGGACTCGCGACGGGCGCGGTGAGCTCCAACGTGGCGATACGGTTGATCCGCAAAGGGTCCGCCACACCGTCCGGCGCATGTCCGAATACGTGTACGCCGTGGTAATAGGCGGTGATATAGGGATCCTCCACGTAGGAGAGGATTTTTTCACCGTTGATCGTTTCCACCATTTCCGGTCCCGTATACGCGCCGGTTTCCCCTTTGGACAAATCCACCCCGGCGAAATCCACGGGGTCGGCGGGCTTGGCATGCGGGCGTAAGGACCACGCATCCTTCAGTCCCGCGAAGGGAAAATCCCCCCAGCCGCCGGAACCGGAATTGATCTGCAATTCGAAACGGGCCCGTCCCGCCACGGGCAGAGTCGAGTTCAGGGTGATGGGGAAATACCAGATTCCGTCCATGCCGGGCACCGCCTTGGGCGCGCCGTAGGTGATGTCCAAGGCGGTGGGGATTCCCGTTACGCCGAACACCTGGTTGTCGAAACCCTTGGCGACCAGCAATGCCGCCGTCGCCGCGTCCGCGCTGAAATAGCAGCGCAGCTCCAGTCCCGTATAGGCCTGCAATTCATTGTTGGATACGTCCACGTAGAAATGGGCGCTCTGGCCCTTGTCCGCCTTGTTGGTGGGCTTGATGCGGATGGTGTAGTCGACCAGCACTTCCGTGGTGCCGAAGGAGTAGAAGGCGCCCGCATTGTCGTCCTTGACGGCGCCGGATAGGACTTGGAACCAATACGGCGTGGCCGGTTCCAGATCCTTGAGCGTTACCCGGTGGAAGAAGGTGGGGATGCCCCCGTCATCGGGGCTTCGGGAGGAGCCCAGGGCCTTGGTCTTGCCATAGTCCACCTCACTGGAATAAGGACCGTTGCGCGTCCACCACGTGACGAGGGCTGACTCGCTGGTTTCGTTGCAGACTTTCACGCTGCTGATCTGCGCCGCCACGGCGGAGGCTTTGGTGGTGAAGGAGTAATAAGCCCCGTTGTTGCGATCTTCGCTGACGTTGCGGCGGACGTCCATGCCCCGGAACCAGAACCAATAGGTGGTATTGGGCGTCAGCCCTTTGATGTCGATCCGCTTGTCGCGCGCCAGGTCCGCGGCGCCCAGGCTTTGCAGCACCTTGCCGCCGGGGGCGTCCAGCAGGAACAAGGTATCCCGGGACACCTCGTCCGTGGACCAGGTGACGAGGGCGGTCTTTTCTTCCGGAAAAACGTTCACGTTGCGGAAGCGCGGACCCTGTTTGTCCTCCGGCAAATCCATCGCCAGCATCTGGGCCGGGATCAGCAATTGGGACGAAAAGTCGATGCAGGTTTCCGTATTGGTGAACTGCTCCCAATCGTCGATCAGAATCGCCTCGGGCTTGCAGCCGCCCATCAACGCCCCCTTGGGGCTCTTGTAGGCATAGGGGAGGCCCCCGGCATTGTAGCCTTCCGGATTGGCCGCGCGGTTATGGGGATGCTGGAGGTTCTTGTCGCCCGTGCCCATGATGAAGCTGATGTCCCAGGGATTCATGCCCAGGTTGTAGTTAAGGTTGTCCATTCCGATGTCGTGGTAGGCTCGGTCCCCGGTGAGATCCCAGTACATGAAAAGCTCGGCCACCAGCCCCATGTTGTAGCGGTTGAAGCCCCAGTCCGCGGACGTGAAAACGCCGTGATAGGGTTCGTCCGCATTGATACCGGGCGCGGGACGCGTCTTGCCGTTGGATCCGATGCTGATGCTGTTGTGCAGGGCGGCGATGCAATCCTGTTTGAGCGAATCGGCCGTGGCCGCGCTCAGACCGTAGGTGGCCGCGGTCTGGGGCGTGGCCGCGATGAGCTTGGCCAGGCCGTAAAGGACATAGGCGTGGACGTTCTCGTAATCCGTGGTCCAGCCGCCGTGATGGAAAGGCGAGTTGGCCAGGATGCCGGAGGGGAATTCCCCCTGGTTGAACACGGCGGTGGCGTTCTTGCCCAAGGCGGGATTCTCCAACAGATCGAAGCGGTACTTGGGATCCTTGCTCGCGAACCACAAGGACAAGGCGGCCATGCCCTCGTCGTCCTTGGTGGGGCCGCCGCCGGGATAGCAACAGGGCATGACCGTGGAAGATGTGCGCCGACCCATCACGATTTTCGCGTAGATGTCTTCGGCGGCGAGGAGGCATTCCTTGGCATAGGCGGGATCAAAGGGTTGATAGCCCCAGGCGAAAAGCGCCAGGGAGGCGGCGAAGAGCCCGGCCACGTTGCTGCCGATGCCTGCGGTGACGGGGCGGGCGGGACCGCCCTTGCCTGTCGGCTGGGCGTCCTGCTTTTCCGGCACGTCCCAGTAGCTGTGATCCATGCCCGGTCCCATTCCCACGCTGTGGTACATGTCGGGCTTGGCAGCGTCCAGCAAACCGTTGGCTTTGGAGGCGCGGTAGAGATTGAGGATGTAGTCCGCTCCGACTTTGGCCTCGTAGAGCACGTCCGGAATGCCGTCGGTGCCGAAGGGCAAGGTGTCGTCATAGGATGCGCCGTAGAAGTCTTCGCCCTTCTGCGGCCACAGGGCGTAGGTAAGCGACAGGGTCATGGCGGCGTAGGCTACGGTTTCGCTGTACTTCCCATGATCGCCGCAATCGTGCCAGCCCCCGGTGAGCTTGCCCGCGAAGGCGGGCCCAAGGGCGTCGCCGTCCTTGAGGTGGCAGGCTTTGTGCATCCAGCTATGGGTGGCCCCGCAGCGGTTGCTGCCGAAGAATTTCAATGAGGTTTCCAGGACGAAGTTGTATACCTTGGCGTCGATCTGGAAGGACGCGGAGGTGTCCTTGCCGCTGGCGATCAGGTAACGTCCCGGTGTCGTATAGGCGGAGAAGTCGGCGCGGTAGAGTTCTTCGGCGCGCGCGGGCCGCGAAAAGGGGTAGAGTTCGGTTATGGAGTTGTAGGCTCCGCGGATGTTCATGGCCCCGCCGGTATAGGATCCCAAAGACTTGAGGGCGCCGGTGTAGACGGTCTTGCGTGACGCCGCGTCCACCAGGGAGAAATCCTTTCCGGCGGGATTGGCGACGAAGGCGGCCTTGTCCGGATCCTGGGGCAGATAGCCGACCTGGTTGAGGCGGATATTGCGGACCTGGAGGTTCAGGGAATCGCTTTGACGGCGCGAGCAGGTGGCGCAGGTCTTGTCGACGGCGACCTGGGAGAAAACGGGAAAGACCACGAAGCAAGATAAGGCGAGGGTCAATGCAAAAGCAAAGCCGACCCTGGAAAGGATAGGGACCGTGCGCCCAACAGTAGGGAAACGGCGCAAGCCACGTGGCGAAGGTTTACCGCCATCTCCGCCATTCCGACAAACCCCATCCACCTCGCGCCTCGCGCCATGCTTGCGCGCAACGTGCTCCGCGCCATCCCGGTATTTCATGCTTCCGCCACCTTTGACCATGGTGCAATCCGACTGCATTTCCACCTGCAATCGGCGCGTAACCTTAGTGTGAAGGGCGGGGAAGGGCGTTCATGTCACGCCCCAATCGCAGCGGAAGTACTAAGCAGGCTCAATTTCCCTGGATGGAAACCACGGAATGGGGCGGTAATAGGATCTTTTGCGATTCGGAAAGGGTGACGCGTTCGCCCCGGCCCGGCCCGGCCTTCGTGTCGGCGGCGTCCAATTTCCGCAAAATCCCCGAACCCTTCCAACCGGGTATCGCCAAGGTTACGGAGGCTTCCGTAGCCGGGTGTTTATTGATCAGCAGGATCGCCTTGGTCCCGTCCGGGCGCTCGCTCAGGTAGCAGCTCACGTCGCTCTCCGCATCCGCTTCCGTGGTATGCACCCGGCATTCCGCCAGGCGGCCCCGCAGGTTTTCGCTCGCCATGCGGAAGGCATGGTAGGACGGCCGCGGGACGATATCCCCGTCCGGCGCGCCGGTGCGCGACAGGTATCCGTAGTCCCCGCCCTGCTCGGTCAGGTTGTTGTGGATATCCCAATAATCCGCGTGTTCGATATTGTGCTTGGCCAGCATGCCCAGGTAATCCGCGACGAAAATACCGTTGGCCAGGGAGAGCGTCTGGGGTCCGGGTTTGAAGTCCACGGAATTCCATTCCGTCAGCCAGATCCCGTATTTGCGATCGGGATTGCCGTAGGCCTTGATCTGCCTGCGCACGCTGGGGATGATCTCGTCCAGGCTTTGCGGCGCCGCCAGCAGGGCCTGATCGTTCTCCTCGCCGCTGTGCTGGGGATAGTGATGGATGATGAGGGCATCGGCAAGGTCGCGGGTTTCCTGCAGCACCTGCTTGTTCCACTCCCCGTCGAGCACGCCGACCACGGCCACCTGGATGGACGGATCCGCCGCCTTCATGGCCTTGATGAACGCCGCCGCGCGCTTGCCGTAGTCATCCCCGGTGGTATGCTGGGGATGCCAATCGCCATAGAGTTCGTTGCCCACTTCCCACAGCCGTACGTTGGCCTTCCGCTCGCCGTTCACGTACTTGACCCAGTCGGCCGCTTCCTGGGGCGTGCCTTTGCCGAAGTTGACCGTGAACATGCCTTCGTTGCCGGTCTGCTTCAGCCATTCCAGGAACTCGTCCGTATCCACCATGCCGTCCTTCTTGTCCAGCACTTGGCGCCAATGATCATCGTCCGCGCGGAGGCCGCCCGGATAGCGGACCACCTGGTGATGAACGGCCTTCACCAAGTCCTTGGTCTTGCCATCGAGCAAATCCCCGTCCCATAGAGCCGAGTTGATCCCGAAGATGCCCTCGTTGATCTTAGCGGTGACGGTTTTCGAGAGGTCTCCGGTTACGGCGAACTCGCGCCGCGCCGGGGCCTGCCGTTTGGGGGCCTCCCTCAGATTGGTCAAGACAACATTATCGACACGGTAGGAACCGCTGGTTCCGTCCCCGGCGGGCTTGAAGTCGAGGATGCGCACGCCTTCCAGATCGAATTTCCCGTTCTGAACCGCGTCCGGCGGCTGGTAATACGGGAACTTCACGAAGTTGCGGAAGGGGATGAGGATGTCGTTCCACCCGCGCGTAGCGCCCGCATTGGCGACGAACACTTCGTTGCCGGCATCATGCACCTGGACCGTCACGCCCTGGAAGGCCTTGGGGGTATAGAGGGAGAATCGGATGCCGTAGTGGCGGGTCCAATCCCGCATGTGGGCCGGACTGCCGTTGCGGTCGTAGCGGAAAAGCACGTCGCACCAGTCGGCCAGGCGGTATTGGATGCCCAGGGATTTGCCTGAGCCGCCCTTGGCGGTCTCGATGGCGAAGGAGATTTCCGACTTGGGACCCTTGCCGGTTTCCCAGCCTTGCCCGGCTCCTCCTCCGCCATCGGTAACACTCTTGCTACCCTGCGACCCGCCATCGAAATCGTGCAGAAGGAGATCCGGTTCCCGGGAGTTGAAAGCGTTCCAGAATTCGTCCGGATCCACATAGCCGGGAATGTTTTCGGTTATGACGATATCCTTGGCGTAAAAGGAGATGGGTTGCCCGGGAGGAATCTTGTTTTCATCCTTGTTCTCGGAAAACCGGACCTCGTTGATCTTATCCCATTGGACATCGGTGGAAATTTCCGCCAGCTTGCCCGCATCCCAATACAATCCGGCCGCCCCGAATTTCTTCAGCGGGATCTGGAAATAATGCCAGGCGGTATCCACGGGACCGAAGTCTCCCAGCACCAGTTTGCTCTGCGCCTTGATGCCGTCGGGACGGCTGTCCAACAGGCCCACGTAAAGACTACGCACGCCGGGCGAAGACTTGCCCCAGAAACACAAGGCTCCCTTGTCCTTGCGGAGCGAGCGCAGATCCAGGTTTTTGCCTTCGCCCCTGGCCAAGGTCACGCCGGAGTATTCGTTCGGATCCATATACGCGGCCAACACGCCGCCCGAAGGGGCTCCGGCCTGTACCTTCGCCGCCGTTCTGCCTCCATACACATAGGTGAATCCGCCCTCGGGAATGGCGTCCGCGAACAGCGTATCCAATACCTTGCCGCCTCCAGCCCTGGTCAAGGGCATGGTGACGCGTTCCTGTTTGTCCTGCCAATCTTCCGAGGGCTTTTCCGTCGAGGCGTCGAAGACGTCCCGCAAAACGGCGATGTCGTCGACCCAGATCCGGAAGGAGGGGTTTTCACCCTTCTTGATCTCGATGCGGAATTCCGTGACCGCGTTCCAGTCGAAAGCCTGGGGCACCTCGATGCGTTTCTTGGCGTCCCAGAACACGCCCTTGCGGCCGAACTTGGCCAAGGGAATGCTCACCTCTTTCCATCCGTTGGTGATCCCGCCGAAATCGTTCAGGGGAATGCGCACCACGGTCTTTTTGCCGTCGCGGTTCTCGTCGTCCACCAGGGCCACCCAGGCGATCTCACCGCCGCGCGCGCCCTTGATCCAGAAATGCAGGGCGCCGCGGGAATAGTACGGGGTCAGATCGTACATCAGATTGTACAGGCATACGGACCCGCCGGAATACTCGTCGGCTTCCAGATCGAATTGCAGGGAGACTTCGCTTTCATGCCCGGATTCCTCGGGGATGAATACCTTGGCCGCATCGGGATAGGTGTATTGGTATCCGCCCGCCACGAAGTCGTCGTCGAAAAACCGGGCCACTACGCGGGGGTCCGCGTGGGAGGCGGCTTCCGCGCCCGGGGCGCCAGCGGGTTGCAAAGGGCGGAATTGCAGGGAGCAGCCGCATAAGGCGGCGAGCAGGGTAAGCCCGGCAAGCCTGACAATCATTTTCGGCATCGATCGGGGATTCTCAAAAGCCACGGCGTCTCCCTGTCGGTTCAGAAGTGGACGGTCAGGAAAAGATCGGTTTGCAACTGGGAGAAGTCCGCGGCGGCACCGGCAGGGTTGTCGACCTTGATTTGGCCCACCGAGAACAGCAGATGCGCGCCCGCGGCCACCTTATAGTCCAGGCCGCCTGCCGTGTGGGTCTGGGTCTGCTTGTTATTCACGCCTCCCCGGGCCACGGTATTGGCGATTTGTTGCCAGCCGGCCAGGAGCGAGAAGCGCTTCCAGAAGGAATATTGCGCGCCCGCATTCAGGAAATCGCTGGTCACCTTGGTTGCCGTATGCAGGGTATCCCCGGCGATACCTGCGTTTTCCGCCGTGGATCGGATAAAGCTGCCGGATATCGTGAAAGGCAGGGACAAGCCAATCAACCCGCCCGCTTCCACCTTTAGGCCGCCGCCCATCTGGGCGAATTTGCTGTTGGGCAGAGCGCGGACGGAATCCACCTTTACGCCGCGCAGGTTTTCCAGGCTGGTGTAAAGGGCCTGGGCTTCAATGCGATCCGCAAGGAAAGCCAAGGTCAAATCCGCCTGCACGCCTGCGCGGTTGGGCGTGGCGGGGCCGAAGGGCATGACCAATTGCAGGGACGTATCCGCGCGTTGGGCCGCGAAGGCCGCCATCTCGCCCTGGGTCATGATGGAACTTTGCCATGAGTCCTTGGAAAAAGGCGCGTGCTGCCACAGGTTGGTCTGCTCGCTGGGGACGAACTTGAAGACGTGCCCGTACAAGGCGTCGAACGTGGAATAGTTGCGGGCATGCACGTCGTTGGTGCGGATCTTGGAGGTATCGTTTTCGATGTTCATCACCCGCTCACCCATGAACACGGGGCTCTGCGCCAACTCGTTGCGGTAATCCGCCTCGTTGCGGATATAGTTCACTCCCGCGCGCAGGCTGAATACCGATCCGGGCTTCCACTCCCCGTGCAGGCGGGCCGACAAGGCCGAGCCGTCGAAGGTTTTCGCGGTGATGACGCTGTCCCCGGGCGCCGCATGGTAGTTGCTGTCGTCCTTCGATTGGGCGAACTCGGCCGTAAGCCCTACGTCCCAAGTCTCGGCGCCGATAAGGGATCCCAGGTCCAAGCCCGCCCGGCCCGCTGCCACGGTGGTATGTTGCGCAGCGGTATCCGCTTCACCGGGTCCGGAATAGCTGCCGTGCTTGTCGAAGATCAAAAGATAGCTGCCGCCCAGCGACACGCCCTCGGGCAGGGTAACATCGGAGTTTCCCGCGGCCAGGAACTTCTCGACCGGGGAACGCTCGATGGCGGCCGTGGCCTTGTTGCCGTTCTGGATGCTGGTCTCCACGTTGCGCAGGCGGGAGCCCATTGCGTTCACATGGGCTTCCTTCAGGAATCCCTTGCCTCCCCGGTCCACCGCCGCGTCGAAGTTCAGGTTCACGCCCTGGAGCAGGCGTTCACTCCCCCCGATGAAGGCCTCGTCCATGGCCTCCCGGCGGTCCGGGGCGAACACGGCGGGTTCATAGAGGATGTTCAGCTCGGGCGCATACAAGGTCAACGGACTGTACTTCTGCTTGAAATCGCCCGCATTGTAGCTGAACATCCCATTGATTTTGCCGTCGATGCTGAGCCAACGCGTATTGATGGGATTGCCGATATCGGAGAAGAAGTTGCGCCAGTCCTGATGCATGCGCACGATCAGGCGCCCTTGGGTCGCGCTGTTGGGACGGGCGCGGATGTCGAAATCCACCGAAGTGTATTCCACCGATTCCTCTGAGCGGCGCGAAGCCAACGTTGCCGGACCGCCGATGGAGGAGTGCAGAAATTGGGATCGGAAGGCGCCGCCCAAGGTGATGCCTTCCTTGGCCATGATGGTTTCCAGGGCCTTGGCGGTCAGGGCGGAGCTGCTATCGCCGGCCGAGGCTTGCGCGCCCGCGCCTTGCGCGCCCGCGCCTTGCGCGGCCGGAACCGTTCCGGTCACCGCGGCATCCGGAGCAGGAGCCGCATCGGAAAGGCCCCAGGCGGGCGCAGACAAGCCGCCCAGGATCAGGGCCGCGAAGAACGGGAAAAGAACGGGTGGTGTTCGTGAAATGGGCATGGGCGCTCCTGTTAAAACCACATCTTGAGTTCCGCCGAGACCAGGGCGTTGGTCCAATCGTTGGCGGCGAAGAATTCATCCTGATGTTTCATCCACTTGTAACGGCCGTGCAGGCCCACGCGCGAGGCGAAGTCCCAATCGAAGCCGCCGCCGAAGGCATAATCGCTAAAGGCGATGGGCGCGTGTACCACCTCGCCGGTGGCCGGGTCCACCATATAGGCCATGTCCGAACGCCAGAGCTCGTATCCCGCCAGGCCCAGCACATAGAATTTCTCGGAGAGGGCGATGGCCGGTTCGGCACGCATGTACATGCCCCATAGCATCAGATCCTTGGGCGCCAGGGAGACGGGCTTGAATTCCGAAGACACCGCGTTCAGGGCGAAGTACCCGCTGAGGAATAAATCGTGCGGATAACCGATGCGCGGACCGATATCCGCGGCGCCGTCCAGCTCCAGATTGCTGGCCCATTTACGATGCTGCGGCACATACGGCGAGCGGGTGAAGATATTGGTGGGATGGTTGAGATTGGAATCCGCTTGGGCGGCATTCTCGTAAGGCACGAAGCCTTCGAAAAGGGAGAGATAGTCGCTGCGCATCCCGCCCGCTTCCGGCCCGTACGGGTTTTGATATTCCTGGGTGCGGAAGCTTTCGTCGCCCAGGCGGCGGGGATATTTCCCCGTGGTGAGGGAATGATCGACCAGGTTGTTGCCCCAGCGGTTGTAGGAGGATTGGAACACGCTGTTGAAGTCCTGGCCATTGAGGCGGTAGGGGAAGTACAGCACGTCCCGGGCGATATCCGGTTGGAAATGCTGGCCGTAGCCGATGCGGAAATGTCCGTAGCCGACGTTGGGGGAGACCGAGAGATTGATGCCGGCCATGTTCTGCGTATACGGCGAACCTTCGCCCCGGGCGATGAACTTGCCCGCGCCCACCATGTTCGCCCCCACGGGAAAGAATCCGTCCACGGGCGCGGCGAAGGAGAAGGGCGAATAGAATCCCTTGGGAATCCACGCGAGGTCGGCCTGAACGGGTACGCCATAGCGTGATCCGATATGCGCGAAAAGGGCGGGCACGGGATCGGCGGTCTTGGAGTCTTTCTTGGCCAGGCCGGCGTAGGATTTACGGCCCAGGGAATCCGTCCCGCTCGAGTCCACGGTATAGCGCATCCATACCGTGTCCATCAGCCCCAACGCCGCTTCCAGATGGATGTCGAGTTTTTCCGTGACCGGTCCTTTCAAATCCGCCGACCAGACCTGGGGTTGCTTGTAGAAGCCCTGGCCGTTGATGAAGTGGAGTTGTTTTCCGGTGGCGGTATCCGCAATCAAGGCCTCCTTGACCGTGAAGTTGTTGCGCCAAAGCTGGTTCAGCGCGATCTCATCCTGGTACACGATGCCCACCAGATTCACGCCCAGGGTCAGATTGCCGAAGAGTTTATCCTTGGCCAGACGGCCATGGTACATATGCCGGTAGGAATCGCCGATACCCTCCTGCTTGACGTCGTTGGCCAGATCCGCGAGCCCGAGATCCCCGGAGAAGTCGATGAACTCGCGCTCGAAATTGTCGTAGCGTTCGAAGGCGGCCCACATCAGGGCCAGTTGCAGGTTGGCGGGCAAATCGATGCTGCGGAAGTCCACGCCGTTGAAGGCCTTCTTGTTCCAGGCGGCGCGCCCGGTCTTTTCACCCTTGGCGATGTTGTATTCGTAATAGCGGCCCACGGGTTGCTCAACTTCGAAGGGCAGATAATCCCAGGCGAAGGTGCGGGGTTGGGACTTCCAGATGGTCAAGGGCGAGGCTTCGGTCCAGAGCACGTTGCCCATGCGCAGCCAGAAGGAGGCGGGCACGGTGCGGATGGCGATGCCCGCCGCCATGTCCTCGTGGATGTTGGCGGTCACTTCGCTCTTGTCGTGGCGGTCCTGCTCGCGGGTAAAGCCGCTGCCGTCCGTCGCTGCCGCGTCCTTGTTCACAAAGATACCGGGCAGGGTGTTCTGGAATCCCATCTTGGACCAGAGCACGGCGTTGCGGCCCGCGCGCACGACCATGGCCAGGCGCAGCATGCTCTCGTTGCCTTCGTAGTTGGCCTGGGTCCAGGTCTGATCGCGGATCAGGTAGGCGGGATACTTGGAGAAATCATGCTCCGTGATTTTCAGACGCGCCTCGCCGGAGAAGGACACGGGACTGGAGCCGCCGAAGAGGAGGGTCGATCGTACCTTGGACTCCAGGACGTCCCCTGCAGGCATGTCCTCGGCTTCCGCCCGGAAGAGCATTCCCAGGATCAAGGCGCACGCCGCCATGCGATTGTTTCCGTACCGGATTCTTGTCATAAGCTATTCCTTGACCGCGCCGGCGGTGAGGCCGGAGACGATATGCTTTTGCATCAGGAAGAAGAGGATCATTACGGGTATGGTGGAGACCGTCGCGGCCGCCATCATCAGGTCATAACGGTTCTGGAAATTGCCGACGAACAGGCGGATGCCCACGGGAATCGTATAGGTTTTTTCATCCGTGAGCACCCAGGCGAACATGAGTTCGTCCCACGCGGACAGGAATACGTAGACTCCCGTGGCGATGATGCCGGGCAGCGCGGAAGGCACGATGATGCGGAAAAAAGCCTGGATGGGTCCGCAGCCGTCGACCAGGGCCGCCTCTTCCAACTCCTTGGGCAACGAAGCGAAGAATCCCCGCAGGATCCAGATGGAGAAGGGAACGAAATAGGCCGCATAGGTCAGGATCAGGCCGCCATAGGTGCCTTTGACAATCAACCCTGTGGCGCGGCTGAAGTTGATGAACATCAGGTACAAGGGCAACAGCAGCATGATGCCCGGCACCATCTGGGTCGCCAGCACGGAATAGCCGAACATGTTCTTGCCCGGAAAGTTGTAGCGCGCCAGGGCATAGCCGCCCATGGAGGCGAGGACCATGGCCACCAGCATGACCCCGATGCAGACGATGAAGCTGTTCTTCAGGTAAAGGCCGAAATCGATGTTGCGCCACAGGTCGACGTAGTTGCGCCAGTGGATGTAAAGGGACGGGGTCGGGGCCAGGGCCGAAGCCAACGGTCTTCCGGAAGCCGCGGACAAGGACAACGAGCCGCCCGGACCGCCCAGCAAGACGCCGCCCGAGGCCAGGGGCAGGATGGCGGTAATGCGGAGGGAGGTCATGTCCCCGTTACCCCCGGGCGCGGAGCCGGAACCGAAATCCGGGGTGAAGGCGATGGGAGCGGCGGCTACGGCTACCGACGAGGCTGCCGACGTGGCCGGCGACATGGCTACCGACGAGGCTGCCGAAGTGGCCGGCGACATGGCCCTGGTCGCAGTCATGCCTGGTTGCATTCCCGTATCCGGGATGGACGTCGCTCCCCGGGAGTCCCCCAGCCAAATCCGCCCAGGGCTCCGGGCAAATGCCGTGATGCTTCCGCTGCCTTCCTTCCGGTCCAGCCAGGCCGTCACCGAATCCGTTTGCGTATCGAAGATGAAGGCCCTGGAATCGGCGCTCAGCAGCAGCCGATGGGCGTCGAGGACGCACAGCCGATCGGGAACCGCGGGCAGCTTGCCCGCCCGCCATGACTTCGCCGGGGGGGTGAAAATCCCCTGGTTCGTCAGCACCATCAAGGCCTCGAGTCCGTCAGACCCAGCGGAGCCTCCAGGGCCTGCGGAGGATCCGGGAACCCCGGTCACCAGGCGGACCTCCCCGGAAGCCTTCCCGGAGAATCCCGGCAGCGCGCCGAACCTTCTCTCCGCCAAATCGAATACCGTAACGCCGGGGTAACCCTTGATGCGGAAGGACAGGAACAGGGAGTCTCCCGACCGGTAGACGGAGGAACCCGCCACCTCGTTCACCCACAAGGTCTGCCAGGCGTCGCCGTAGGCCTTGGCGATTTCCTTGATGCCGTAGGTATGGCGTACGGAAAGTTTGTCCGCGTCCACTTCCTGAAGCCCCCGGTTGCTCGAAAGCACCCATAACGTATGCGAACCGTTTCCGCTTGCGTTACCCGTCCCCGGGTCCAACAGGAATCCCGTCGCAAAGGTTCCCAAGTCCAGATGACCCAGCTTTTCCAATCGGCTCTTGCCCAACCGGGTTATCCCGCCATCGGCGGTCCCCGCCAGATAAGCCCCGTCCAACTCCTTGAGGAATACGATGTCGTTCTTGCGGCGTCCCGGCAGCACCTTGCCGGAGAGGATTTCCTGGTTGTCCTTGAGTCCGCAGTACACCATCCAGACGATGGGCGTCACGTGCAGGGCGATGAGGATCCAGGTGAGGCCCGTGAGCAGGCGGCCCGTGGTCTTACGGCTTTTGGGTTGCATGGCCTGTCATTTCCCCGTGAGCTGATCGCGGAAGATGCGATACCAGATGAAGACCAGGGTCATCATGGCCAACATCAGCAGGGAGGACATGGCCGCCCCGGTGCCGAAGTCCCACATCTGGAAGGAATTGCGGAACAGGTCGGTCATCAGCAGATCCCCGTGCTTGCCGGGAAAGCCCGCGCCGTTGCCGAACATCATGATCACGATATTGAAGGAGTACACGTTGAAGATGAGCCCGTGCAGAATGAGGATGGCCCACACGGGTTTGAGCAAGGGCCAAGTGATGCTGCGGAAGGCCTGCCAGGGATTGGCCCCGTCGATTTCCGCGGCTTCGTACACGTCCTTGGGGATGCCCTGGAGACCGGCGAGCAACATGAGCATGGAGAAGGGCCATTGCCGCCACACGGTAGGGATGATGATCGCCCACAGGGTGTTGGGGCCGATCAGCCAGGTCGGCTTCACGGAAAAAAGATGCAGCCAATCGACCAGGACGATGTTGACCAGGCCCACTTCGCGCTGCCAGAGGAAACCCCATAACAGGCCGACCACGTAAGTAGGCACGATCCAGGGGAAGAGCATCAAGGTGCGCGCGGCTGCGCGGAAGCGGAATTCGCGGTTGACCATCAAGGCGGCCGCCGTGCCTACCGCCAAGGTGCCGATGGTGACCGCGACGGTGTAGAGCGCGGTATTGCGGACCGCGTCCCAGAGCCCGGAACGGATGGGGCTGTCCGGGTTGAAAAGGATCTCGGCATAGTTTTCGAACCCGGCCCACGGGGCGGAGAGGTAGTCGAGAAGCTTGTCCTTGCGGCTGCGGAGGAATCCCAGGTAGAGGCCTTGCAGGATGGGCGCGGCCTGGAGCACGATCATGCCGATCACGGTGGGCAAAAGGAACAGGTAGGGGACCTTGTGGCGCTTGATCGATCGGACCAGGCGCGCCACCGGATTTTTCCGTTTCGGATCGGTCCGTGGAAACACGGGTACCGTTTGATCCACTGTGGGCACGGGCGCTCCCGCCGGGTCACGGGCCGGGACGGTTTCCGTTTCCGCCGCTGCGACGTTTCCCATCAATCCGCCGCCGCCAGGGATTTATGCAACAGCTCCACCTGCTCGGGATGGTTCTTGAAATGGGCCTGGATCTGCCCGTCGATGTCCTTCACCGCCGCGTCCATCTCCGCCTTCACCAACGCTTCGGAATACGGCCCGTTGACTTCCGCCGCGATGTCGAACAGGTTTCCCAGGCGCTTCATCAGGATGGCGGTCTCAATCTCGCCCCAGTAAGGCACGGCGGGGTAACACCGGCCATACGGTACGATGTCCCGGAACACCCGGCGCTTGGCATCCGCGGAGAAATAGGGGCTTGCGAAGGCGGATTTGAGGGCGGGCAGGAATCCGGAGATTTCCGAATACGCCAATTGCGCGCTGCTGTCCGCGGTCAGGTAGCGCACCAGCATCTTGGCCAGGTCCGGGCGTTTGGATGAGCGGAACACGGCGAGATGCGAGCCGCCCATGAATACGGAACGCTTGGCCGGACCCGCCGGCGGCAGCAGCACTCCATAGTTCCCCGCCACATGGCTGCCGGCCGATCCGCCCTGTTCCGGCGGGCGCTCCAGATACACGTTCTTGATGGTGGACTCGAAGAAGGTGGCCAGGCGACCCGCGTCGAAGTCGGCCGAAACCTGGGCCGTGTTCTTTTCCATGTTGGTCTTGGGATTCAATCCCTTGCGAACCAGGTCCAGGTAGAAGAGGATGCCCTTCATGGACTCCGGACTGTTGAGCACGCATTTGTCGCCCATGGGACTCAGGAAATCCCCGCCCGCGCTCCAGATCCAGGGAGCGAAGTTGTGCACCACGTTCCAATCGTTCTTGCCGGGAAAGCCGATGGGGGAGACCACCTCGCCGTTGTTCTTGATGCCCGCTGCGCGGATCTTCTCCAACGCGGCCAGATAGCCGTCCCAGGTGCCCAGGCTCTTGGGATCCACCTGCGCCTGCGCGAACACGTCGGTGCGGTAGAACATGGGCCGCACGTCGATGAACCAGGGCACCGAGGTCACGTGTTCCGAGGTGCGGGGCTTGGCCGCCGCCCAGGTGGTGGGCAGGAACGAGTCGTGCACATGGATCTCCTTGTCCAGATCGTCCAACGATACCAGGGCTCCGAGGTCGGTCAGGAACGGGCACCAGGTGGTTCCGAGCTGGACCACGTCCGGTCCGTCCCCGGAAATTGCAGCGGTGGTGAGCTTGGTCCATGCGCTGCCCCAGTCGAGCACGGAGATCTTGACGGTCACGTCCGGATGCGCCGCTTTGAACGGTTCCAGAAGCGCGTCCATGTCCTTTTCCGGTTTGGGGGAATTCGGCATCACCCAGACCAACAGCTCGCCGGGTCCATTGGGCACGGTAGCTTCCGCACCGGCCGCGCCGGAGGATGCGGATCCGCCCTTGGCGGCCGGATCCTTGGGGGAGCCTTCCTTGCCCGCCTTATTGCAGCCGGAGATCGCGAACAGCATCGCCAGGCCCAGCATTCGGAATACATTCTTCATTGAGGCTCCCCAGTTTTCAAATCGGAAAAGAATCGTCATGGACCGGATACGGCATTCGCGTCATGGATCGGTTCAAGGATTGGATTACGTCACGGATCGAAGAAATGCATATGGGCCGCTTCCGGGAACAGCATCACCTTGTCCCCGCGCCCTACGGCCAGTTCGGGATGGATGCGGGACACGGCCCGGTGTTCTCCCGCGCGGCAATATACGAGCGTCTCCGCGCCCAACGGCTCGACCACTTCCACTTCGGCGGCGATCCCGATCCCTTGTCCGCCGCCTTCATCCGCGCGCTCCAGGCGCAAATGCTCCGGACGCACGCCCAATACGTTTCCGGAGCGGACTTCCGCGGTCCGGTCGGCGCGGAAATCACCCGCTTGCAATCCGGTGCTTCCCGCCCCGGGTATCATCAAGGTTTCCCCCGACCATTCGCAGGGCAGGAAGTTCATGGGCGGCATGCCGATGAAGCCGGCCACGAAGCGGTTGACGGGATTGCGGTACAATTCCATCGGCGTCCCGGACTGCTGGATCACGCCGTCCTTCATGCAGACGATGCGGTGGCCCATGGTCATCGCTTCGGTCTGATCGTGGGTCACGTAGATCATGGTGGTTTGCAGCCGTCCCGACAGGCGCGAGATTTCCACGCGCATCTGCACGCGCATCTTGGCGTCCAAATTGGAAAGCGGTTCGTCGAAAAGGAACACCTTGGGCTTGCGCACGATGGCGCGCCCCAGGGCCACGCGCTGGCGCTGGCCGCCGGAAAGCGCCTTGGGTTTGCGGGCGAGATAGGGAGTGATGTCGAGCAGTTCCGCGGCGTCGCTCACGCGCTTGCGGATTTCTTCCTTGGGCAGCTTGCGGAGCTTGAGCCCGAAAGCCAGGTTCTGTTCTACGGTCATGTGGGGATAGAGGGCGTAGTTCTGGAACACCATGGCGATGTCCCGATCCTTGGGGGCCACGTCGTTGCAGAGCTTGCCGTCGATCCACAGTTCCCCGGAGCTGATCTCCTCCAGACCCGCGATCATGCGCAGCAAAGTGGACTTGCCGCATCCCGACGGCCCCACCAGCACCAGGAATTCCTTGTCGCGCACGGTGAAGGATAGGTCCTTCACCGCTGTGACGCCGCCGTCATAGACCTTGTGGATGTTCTTCAGGACGACTTCCGCCACGCTTCGCTCCCTTCGCCATCCGATTAGTGGCGGAATCCCGCCCGCGGTTCGTTCCCGGCCGTCTTTCGCGTTTCTCCGCGTCCCGCAAGGGTTTTCCCGCGACCAGGACTTCCAAAACCGCAAGCGGGAGGATCCCCCTCCGCTTACGCGCAGGCCTGCAAGCAACGACCTGGGATCAACCCGGCCGCAATTCGGCGCGGCGCGAACCCCTGTGCCCGAGCCGCCTACTAATCACTTCACAAGCTTTAGGCAATCACCAGGAAATCCCAGGCGCTACCTGGGAAATCCCTAAGACTCCGCGCTCGCGAACCATCCGATCCGGCTACCCGGGCCCGGGTGTATATTTTCCCGCGGTGCGGATCTCCCTAAGAAAGGACTGAGCGAGCATGGCCAAGGTCGAGAAAGATTGGTTTCCGGAAGGGTTTATCTGGGGCTCCGCCACCGCCTCCTTCCAGGTGGAAGGCGCCGCGTGGACCGACGGCCGCGGCGAAAGCATCTGGGATCGTTTCTGCCGCACGCCCGGCAAGGTGGCCGGCGGCCACAACGGCGACATGGCCTGCGATCACTACCATCGCTTCAAGCAGGACATCAAGCTGATGAAGGATCTGGGCATGCAGGCCTATCGCTTCAGCACGGCCTGGCCCCGCGTCATTCCCGCAGGCCGCGGCCCGGTCAACAAGGCCGGCCTGGACTTCTACGATCGCCTGGTGGACGGCCTGCTCGAAGCCGACATCATCCCCTTCACCACCTTGTTCCATTGGGACTTGCCCCAAGCCCTCCAGGACCAGGGCGGCTGGGTCAACCGCGAGATCGTCGACGCCTTCTCCGTCTACGCGGAAGCCGTGGTCAAACGTCTGGGCGACCGCGTCAAGAACTGGATGACCCACAACGAAATTCCCTGCTTCATCGGCCAGGGCTACGGAGAAGGCTCGCACGCTCCCGGCCTCAAGGTGAGCCGCAAGGATTTGAACCAGGCCTACCACAACGCCTTTCTCACCCACGGTGTCGCCGTCCGCGTTGTGCGCGAGTTCGCCCGCAAGGACGCGGAAGTGGGACTGGTCAACAATCCATTGATTCCCGTTCCCTTGGTCGAGACCCCGGCCCACGAAGAGGCCGCCCAGAAAGCCTTCATCCGCATCGGCGCCAATCTGGCCGAGCCCATTTTCAAAGGCGCCTACGCGGACTGGTGGCTGGAGGAGCAGGGCGCGGACGCCCCGGAGATCCGTTCCGGCGACATGCAGCTCATTTCATCCCCCACGGATTTCCTGGGCATCAATGTCTATTCCGGCGTGTTCGTCGAACCGTCCGAGGATCCCACGGGATACCGCGTTCTGCCTTTCCCTAAAGGCTATCCGCATCTGGCCCTGCAATGGCTCAAGCCGGTACCGCAGGCCCTGTACTGGTGCGTGCGCTATTACCGCGAGGCCTACGGCGTCCGTAAGTCCTACATCTCCGAGACCGGCTGCGCCTGCGAAGACGAAAAGGACGCGAGCGGCCGCGTGATCGATCTGGACCGCGTGCAATGGCTGCGCAACCACGTGAAGGAAGCCCACCGCGCGGTACGCGAAGGCCTAGGGCTCGCCGGCTTCTTCCAATGGAGCCTGATGGACAACTTCGAATGGGCCGAAGGCTATTTCAAACGCTTCGGCATCGTCTACGTGGATTATGAGACCCTGGAGCGCACGCCTAAGGAGAGCGCTTATCTTTATCGGGAGATTATTCGATCAGGGATTGTTTGATACGCGGTGTCACGGGGTAGAATGCAAAATGCAAAAGTCAAAATGCAAAAGGCAAAACGGAGGATAATTGCAAAACCGGGATGTTGACTTCCCTCTAAAAGTGGCGGGTCAAAGTCCTAACTTTTAAATTTTGCCTTTTGCATTTTGACTTTTAACTTCTACCCGATTGACAGCAGCGGTCTAAGGCCACTGCACCTGCCCGGATACTTGGTACAACGACGTCCCAAGTTCATGGTACCGGAACGCGTAATGCACCGAGACCCAGCGCCACGCCACCGAGGCTCCCGCGCTGATATAATCGTTGTCCATGCCCGCCCGCAGGAATAGCATTTCCTTCAGATCCCATTCCGCGCCGAAACCGGGGATGGTGCTTCCCTCGGACTTCTGGGTGAGGCCGGCCGAAACCGTGCTGGCCAGATCGGGAAGGCCTTCTTCCCAACTCGCCGACATGCGCCAGCGGTAGGTCATGTTCTCGTAGACCTGCACGCCGCCGAAGTCGCTTTGCTGCTTGGTCGGTAGGAGTTCGAATCCTGAAAACTGGATCTTGATGTTGCGGTCCGAAACCTTGGTGACCGGATTGTAGCCCCAGAGGAACTTCATGCACATGCCCGCGTCCAGGTTCAGGTTCTGGGACGTGTAGTCGTCCCCCTCCAATTCCTCCCAATAGTATTTCGCCGTCAGTCCCGCGCTGAACTGGATGGGAATGGGTCGGCTGGAAATGTCCAGGCGCGGGAATTCCCAATCGTATTTACGGATGAAATTGAGGCTCATCAGGTAGACCACGTCCTTCAGTTGTTGGCAGCCGTCGCAGGCCGTGGGACGGAAGCCGGGATCGTTGAGGCGATCCTGATAGGAGCCCCGCAGCAGCGGCAGCAGCGGAATGTCCGGGGTGGAAACGATTTGCCCGAAGGCGCTCATATGGGTCCGCTCGTCCAGGGCGTAGCCGAGGGCGCCGTCCCAGGTCTGGCTCAGGTCGCCGAAGAGAGGTAGGGAGGCCATCTCCAGGCGGAAGGTCCGGGCATCGCCGAAGTCCCCGGGGAAATCCTGGAACTGGGTGGCCGTATACAGACGGGAAGGCAGGGCGGCGGAGCTGCCGTTGTCGGCCACACTAGATCCCAACAGATAGGGTTCTCCGGCAAAATCCTCGCTCCTGGCCTCGGCGAGGACGAGCAGAATGAGGACGATCAGCACAGGCACGGACGCTCCGTCTGGAAGCGCGCGGCCTAGGCGGAAGGCATAGGCAACGCGCCGCACGTTTGCGCAGCGGCCGCGTTTTCACGCGGCGGAACAACGCTATGCTGAGATTTTAATCTACGAGGATGCCCGAAGGCAAAATGTATTTTTCGGGGTTCTGCGGGGTGCCGTCCCGGTGGACTTCATAATGCAGATGGATGCCCGTCGCCCGGCCGGTGTCGCCCATATAGCCGATCAGCCCGTAGCGCTTCACCAGTTGGCCCTTTTCCACCATGATCTTGGTGAGATGTCCGAACTTTGTCAGGTAGCCGTTGCCGTGGTCCAGGACCACCAGATTCCCAAACGAACTGTTGGGTCCGGAAGTGGTCACGATGCCGTCCGCCGTGGCGAAGATGGGGGTCCAGCGGCTGTTGCAGATGTCCAGACCTTCATGCATGAGAGGTTCGCCCAGAACGGGGTGCATGCGCATGCCGAAGCCGCTGGTGATTTGCCCTTTGGCGGGAAGCACGAAAGGCGTGTGCTCCCATAGGTTGTGGCGGTACCGGACGAACTCCTCGATCTGCTTGAAGCTGGAACTGGTGAAGGAAATCTTGCTCTGGAGTTGGCGGTTCTTCAGACTGGAATTGAGGATTTGATCCGAGACCGCCGAGCCGTACGGTCCATTGAGAGTGGGACGGCGGCCGCCCACGCCAAAGGCGAGAAAGGTATTGTCATGGGCGTTCATCCCATACAAGGCGCGGATTTTTTCTTCCAGGCGGCTCAGGCTGTCCAGGCTGGTCTCCACGGAGCGTTGATCCGCAAGGACTCCGGTCAGATTGGCCTTGAGGGAGGAATTGGCCTTCTGATTGTATTCCAAGGACACCTGGCGGTACACCCAGGTGCCGCATTCCCCCAGCAAACACAGAACTCCCAGGCAAGCGATGCCGGCGACGACGAGGATGGAATTGCGGAGATTGGAGTTGAGGGGAAAGAAACGCGATGCGCGCAGGGCGTCCCATTCAACCGAAACCAGGTAATCCTTACCGGCCACGATATTAAAGAGCTTGGCAAAAAGGGTTTCGCCGATTCCGGGTTTCTTGATCATTCAATCCAATGAGTAAGGCTTGTCGCTATGGAGTTTTGCTTACGCAAAACATCCACGCTTCCTCGCTTTTACAAAATGACTCAGGCTCGTCGCTATGGAGTTTTGCTTGCGCAAAACATCTACGCTTCCTCGCTTTTACAATAATGTCAAAGGCAGTCCAATGACAAAAGCCTCAAAAGTTTAATGACAGGCCTCCTTCTAGTCAAGCTTTAATCTCCCGAGTAGTTGGCTTAAGGTGCCGATTGGTGCGATAACTCCCTGGTTTTGAAAAAAGGGGCCATTCCAAGCGAATCCTTGCTCCCGCTTGGACTTTTTTGATACGATGAGGAACGCATATGCCAAACCTCCTTGTCCTGGCCTGGTGGCTCTTTCTCCTGTCCGCCCTGGAAGTCGCGGGCCTGATTCTGGACCGGTCCCACCACTTCGGCTATGGGCGGGTGGGGGTCCACCTGATCAAGGCCGGGTATCTGGGTTTCGCCTCGGTCATCTTCATCCGCTATCTCTCCTTCCGATCCCAGAAGTCCTTCGAGCAATTGGTCGAGTCCTACAACCGGGTGGCGAAGCAGACTTTCGAGGCCGAGAAGCAACGTAAGGACTCCTGGGTTAACCCCTTCTATAACCTGGTCTTAGTGGTTCTCGCTTCGGTTGATTTTACCTTGGTTTTCCAATGGAACGAATCCGTCTTCAAGGCCTCGGTCCTGTTGGACCTGGGCATCTGGATGCTGCTCATGCGCTGGCTTACCCGCACCTATTGGCTCAAGTCCAAGGGCACGCGCGAGCGCCTGAAGGAGGTGCTTGACGACACCCGGAGCCGGATGCGGGACCAGATTGCCCCCGAACCGGTGGTGGTCGACAAACGGATCTCCAAGATCCCGTTCACCTCCCTGTCCATGCTGGCCCTGGTTTTCGCTCTGGCTCTCAGCTTTGAACGGTGGTCCCAGGTGCGTTCGGTCTTCCGGGTGGACGATCTGAAGGCTTGCATGGATCGCTGTATGCGACTTGCCGTAACACGCTTCTACAGCCAAGGTGAATTGCGCATCGAAGCCATCGGAGAGCCTTGCGTCAAGGAGCACCAGGGCATGGTGGATATGAGCCTGGACCTGCGTGACGGGGACCTGTTCCTGCGCGCCCATGAAAACGACACCCTGGACTATTTCGGAAACGGGACGCCTGGCGACGAAGGCCTGGTGCTCGACGCGACCGGCAGATTCCGCCATACCTGGGCGGCCAAGATCGCTGAACCCAAATAAACCGCAAATAAAAAACCGCGGTGACCGCGGTTTAAAAGCTGCCCGATGTATCCGCCCGTTATCGGTTCAACGGGCTTCTTTGACTTCCTTCATGGTGCTGAGAATCTTGTAGGGGATGCGCAGGCTGCCGGGGGAGTTGCGCCCGTCGTAGCGCTTGACGTGGAAGTCCGCGCCGCCGCTGCAGAGGAGGTTGTGCTTCTGGGCGAAGGTCTTGTACTTCTGGTAGCTGGCCTGGGTCTGGCCATGGCAATAGGTTTCGATGCCCATCAGACCCGCTTCCACCAGCATTTCCAGCAGGTCGTCGCGGTTGGTCTTGGAGGGATGGGCCATCACCGGCACGCCGCCGGCCTCGCGGATGAGCCCGATGGCTTCGGCGGGGGAGAGTTTCACGGTGTCGAGATCGGCCATGAGTTCTGAGTCGTTGCCCAGGTATTTGTTGAAGGCATCCTGGAAGGTGACGACGTATTCCTCTTCCATGAGCTGGGCGGCGATATGGGCGCGGCCGACGCTGCCGCCGTGGGCGCGGGCGACCACGTGGTCGTAGTTTAACGTTACACCCTTGCCTTCCAACCGATCCACGATTTGGCGGGCGCGGTCCACGCGGCGGGCGCGCAAATCGACCAGCGTGCGATTCAACTTCAGATGGGTGGGGTCGAACAGGTAGCCGAGAATGTGGATGTCGCTGCCGTCCGCGGAGGAGCTGATTTCCACTCCGGGAACGTATTCGATGCCTTTATCCTTGGCGTACTCCCGGCCCTCTTCGTAGGAGTCGATGTTGTCGTGGTCGGTAATGGCGATGGCCGAGAGGCCCTGGACATGGCACAGATCGATGAGCTCCTTGACCTGCAAAGCCCCATCGGAAAAGGTGGAATGCATGTGCAAATCCACGAACTCCTTGGCTACGCCTTCGTCACGGGAATCCTTGACTTGATTGGCGAATTTGCTGGATTTCATCGGTTTTTGCCTAAAAACACTTGGAGCCTGACCCTGGGGATATCCCCTATTATAATACAATCCCCCCCGCAATACTACGCATCCTTTGAACCTCTAACGGGGTTTTGCGGGAAGGGGAGCGGAGCGGCTCGGGAGCGCGGCGGGGGAGAGATGGTTTATCGTCTCGCAGGCGGCGCGGGCCGGAAGCACGGGGTTGGATTTACCCTCGGGTGGCAGTACCTTTGGGGCCCTGATCCAGCCAATTTCCACCATTTCCCACAGAAGAACCCAATGATTCATCCCATCGTGATGGCCGGCGGCAAAGGCGAACGCTTTTGGCCCTACAGTAATGCCGAGCACCCCAAACAATTGCTTCCTCTGGTCACCAAAAAAACCATGCTGGAAGACACCATCGACAATCTCCGCAAATTCAAAAAAGGGATGAAGATCCGCCTCATCATCGGCAGGAACCTGGAGAAACCGATCAAGAAGCTTTTAGGCAAGGCTCCGGGCATCGAAGTGG
>Ga0209515_10001821_pt1 | contig 34482 bp, 18 predicted proteins | sample Subgroupgradi54m_FD_187454 | JGI IMG/M metagenome (GOLD analysis project Ga0209515, IMG submission 187454) | Subsurface groundwater microbial communities from S. Glens Falls, New York, USA - GMW60B uncontaminated upgradient, 5.4 m (SPAdes)... ... | reverse complement strand
GCCAGTCATACCTGTTCCTGGGCGATGGGACCGGCCAACTCCATTTCCAGGGAGGGGTGGGCGTTTCCGGTAGTGATCCCTACGGATTGACCGCGGCGGATTTTGACGGGGATGGAAATCTGGACGTGCTCGCCAACGACGGTTCCGGCGGCAATCTCACTTTGTTCAAGGGCAACGGAAACGGCTCATTCCAGGCGGGCACGCATCCGACCGGCGGCGACGTGGACAACTATGCCGGGTATGACGCCTACGACTATAACGGGGATGGCAAGCCGGACCTCCTCGCCGTGAATTACGGCGGGCAACAGGCGATCTTTTTCCCCGGACTGGGCAATGGGAATTTCGGACCGGCGACGCCCATCAATCCGCCGTCCCTGTCCGGCGCCATGCTTGGCGTAGCAGCCATGCCCTATCGGAATCCGCGCGCGCCCATCGCCGTCCTGACACCCCTGGAACAGACCCTGGCTCTGGGAGGGGCCGCCCATTTCGACGCCTCCGCTTCTTCTTCCCCGGCCGGTTCTCCGATATCGCAGCATTGGGATTTCGGGGATGGTTCCATGGCTGCCGGAGCCGTTGCGGATCATACGTACGCGGCCAAGGGGAACTTCAAAACCCTGCTTCAGGTGAGAGCCGACAACGGCATGATCGATTTCGCCACCGCATCGGTCATTGTAACGGGACCACCGCCGCAGGCAAAATCCGGGGGACCGTATGCGTTCCACGAAGGACAGGCCCTGAATGGAATGTGGACCGGGGAATTGGATGGAACGGGGACGATCGGGGACGGCGGCGCGACCGCGAAATACCGGTGGGACTTCATGCCCGACGTCAGGTTCAAAGAGGATTTTTCAAGTCCCCTGGATGGAACGAAATGGGCGGGAAACGGCACCGTCCAGGATGGAACCTTGCGCGTGGGCGAGACATCGCGCGGAGATTGGGGCGGCTCTTTCCTGGCCAGCACGGAAAACTTCACGCGCCGGGAAGGTTTGACTCTTTACCTGAAATTCAAAACCCATTCCAGTGAAAACGTAATGTTCGGGTTCAAGAACACTTCCGACAACCAGTATTATAACCAACTCCAACATGCATTCTACGTGGCCGGAGGAGGGTTTTACGTCTACGAGGCGGGAAGCTACCGGGGCTATTTCCGCGCTTTGAACTTCGATCAGTGGTACGAAGTCAAACTCGAACTCAAGGCCACCGGCGCCAATTACTGGATGCGGCAGGAAGGAGCCCAGACCTGGGATTTACTCTATCAATCCGCTTTCCAAAGCGATTCCCAGCTGAAGGTCGGTTTTTCCGGATACATCCAGGGGTATAACGAATTCGATGACATCTACGTGGGAAACAAGGAGGACGAGCGCAAAATAACCCGATCTTTCCCGGGGCCCGGCACCTATCCCGTCATTCTCACCGTCACCGATTTCCAAGGGCAAAGTTCCTCGGATACCACCACGGTCACCACCTTGGCGGATGCGCCGCCGGTGGCCCATAGCGGAGGCCCCTATCTTTTCGGTGAAGCCGCGGCCCTGAACGGCCAATGGATTGCGCAATTCGATGGACGGGGTTCCACCGACGACCACGGCATCGCCGAATACGCCTGGGACTTCGGAGACGGCTCCACCGGGACCGGCGCCCAGCCTACGCATACGTATTCCTCCCAAGGGCCCTACATGATCCGCTTGACGGTGAAGGACAATGCCGGCCAGACCGCGAGCGATGAGGGGGCCGTGGGCTTCCATGCCGGCAACGCGCCGGTCGCGGCCTTCAGCGGTCCTTCTGAGTTGGATGAACGGGCGGCCTCGGCCCACGCGTGGACGGGCACCTTCGACGCCGGCGCCAGCAGCGATGATTTCGGGATATGGCATTATGAATGGGATTTCGGCGATGGGCAGCGCGCGAGCGGACGCACGGTTTCCCATGCGTTCGGCGCCATGGGTACCTTTGTAGTTACCCTCACGGTTTTTGACAATGCGGACCTGCACAACGCGATCTCCCACACCGTCAATACGGTCGGCAATGCGCTTCCGGTGGCGCGCATCACCGCTCCCGCCCGCGTGGATGAGGCTTCCGCGCGCGATCAGCAATGGACGGCGAATTTCGGCGCCCTTTCCAGCACGGACGATTTCGGCATCTGGCGATACGAATGGAACTTCGGGGACGGCGGTACCGCGACGGGCGCGCAGACCTCGCATCAGTATTCGGCCACCGGTACCTACCCGGTCTCCCTTACGGTCTATGACAATGCGGGCCAATCGCACACCGCTACGCAAAACCTCCAGGTCGCCGTCAACAATCCCCCCGTTTCCCGCATCACCGTCTCGGCCTCCACGGTGGAAGGGGCTCGGGAAATCCTTTTCAGCGGAGCCGCGTCGACCGATGATTACGGCATCAGCCGCTACCAATGGGACTTCGGCGAGAGCCGATGCGGGTTCGATGGTACCGTCCTGGATCCGGTGAGATGGACCTTCACGCCTAACGTTCAGCAGGACGGCCGGATGCGGATGACGGGGCAGAGCACCTGGTCCGGCGCGTATGCGTTCCAGAATAGGATGGTGCAGGCGGGGTCGGAGATGCAGGTGAAAACGCATACGCCGGCATCCACCCAGAATGCCATGATCGGTTTCAAGAACTCCACTGACGATGGAAACTATTACCAATTCGTCTATGCGGTCTATTTCGCCGACGGCTATCTCCAAATCTATGAGAATGGGGGGTACCGGGGAAGTTTCGGAGCATACGATCGGGACGCGGACTATGAGGTACGCATCACCACCCGTCCATCGGGGGCGGACTATTTCCTGAGGAAGACGGGCGAAAGCGATTGGCGGTTCTTGTATACATCCTCCACGCCTTCCGGTCCCTTTCTGAGGCCAGGGTGGACCGTGTATTTCGGGACCTGGGATTTCGACGACTTGCGCGTCCACACGCGCCTGGACGGACAAATCGCGTCGTTCGCGTTCGACTCGACGACCGATGTCGCTTTGACGGTCCTCGATCATGGCGGACAGAGCAATACCTCGACCCAAAGGATAACCGTCATCCGCGGTAATCCCCCCATCGCCGCAATCGATGCGCCCGCAACCTATGGGGTGGGCCTGGAAGTTCCTTTATCCGCCCAGGGCTCATCGGACGATCACGGCATCGGCGCCTACGATTGGGATTTCGGTGACGGAACGCCCCATGGGTTCGGGGAAAAGACCTCGCATTTCTTTGCCGCCACCGGCTTGTATGTGATCCGCTTGACCGTTTTCGATTTCGCCGGACAATCCGCTACGGCCACCCGCTCCATCAATATCACGGGCCAAAGCCGGGTCCGGGCTGTGCCGTGGCGGTTCAATGGGGGAATCGAGGTTCCTCACGAAACCTGGAGCGGCAAGGAAATCACTTTGAAGGGCGTGGCCAATACCGTCCCCCGGCCTTTCAACTACGCCTGGGACTTCGGGGACGGTTCCCCCCGCGCGACCGGCGTCGTAGCCGGCGAGGATGAAGCGTATCAAATCCAGGCCAGGCATGCCTATACGGCGAGCCAGGGAACGCCCTTCATCGCCACCCTCACGGTCACGGACGCTTCCGGGAACCAGGCTTCCGACACCTATCCCATCATCGTCAAGGACAGCAACCTCACCACCCGTACCAATGTCGCCATCGACGAAGGCTTATGGTACCTGCACAAGAGCCAGCGCAGGTTCCTTGCCGGCACCATCCGGATGGGGAATTGGATGACTTACGGAAATACCGTTACCAATGTCACGGCTTCGGCGGTGCAGGCCTTTGAAATCAACGGCCATCAGCCTCAAGGCGATCCTTCCGTGGATCCTTACGTGGAAACGACCCGAAGCGGCCTGGATTTCCTGTTCACCTACCTGGTTTCGAGCAATATCGGTCCGCAACCGGCGGGGAATCCGGACGCCAACAACAACGGCATCGGCATCACCGGCTTGGAAGGGGATGAGCCTTACCAGATGGGCGCCACCATGGACGCCATCATCGCCTCCGGCACTCCCAACGCCATCGCGCGGACGGGTGGCGCCAATATCCGCGGCCGGAGGTATTTCGACATCGTCCAGGACATGGCGGACATGTATGCCTGGGGTCAGGAAACCAGCGGGGGATGGCGGTACTCTTGGCATGGCGGAGCGGACAACTCCGCGGCCCAGTGGGGCGCCATCGGACTCATTCCCGCTGAACGGGTCTGGGGGGTCACCGTACCCGCGTTCGTGAAGGAACAGAACCGCATCTGGACCAACTTCAGCTACTACGGGGATCCGACCTATTGCGGGTTCGGGTATACCGGAGCCAGCTATTCCAATGAACTCAGCGCATCCGGTCTGGTGCAATTGGATTTCCAAGGATCCTTGGGTAATGCGTCCCAAAGTGAATGCGTGCAACGCCACTACGATTGGGATTGGTCCGGATTCATGGCGGCCAACACCACGTATGGCATGTACGCTTTCACCAAGGCCATGCGCTTGGCCTATCCGTCCCCGATTGTGAACCTGCCCGGCTCGGGAAGGGACTGGTTCGGTGACGAGACCAACGGAATGAAATCCACCTTGGTTTCCAGGCAGAGGACGGACGGTTCCTGGCTGTCCAACCATGGGCTGCCGAGCGAGCCGATCGTGAATACGGCATGGTCGACCATCATACTTACGCCTACCCTGTTCGAGAATCCCCCCGTGGCGGCCATAGCGGCGGCCCCCAATCCCGGTGCCATCGGGCAAGCGATCCGTTTCGACGGAAGCAAGTCCTACCACCTCGATCCCTTCCGGCACGTCGTGTCTTATGCCTGGGATTTCAATTCCGAGGACGGCGTGGATTGGAACCACCCCGACGCCACCGGTCCCGCGGCCCAGCATGCTTTCGGCGATTTGCGATCCTATACCGTGTCCCTGCGGGTCGGGGACGATCAGGTTCCTCCCCATTATGATGTCGCTACGACGCGCATCGATATCACCATTCCGCCCCATCCTCCCAATGCCGTGCCCGGCGGTCCATACGTGGCGGTGGCGGGCGAGTCGATCGCCCTCGACGGTTCCGGCTCCTTCGACATCGATCAAACCCAAGGCGATCGCATCACCCAATACGGATGGGAAACCGATTTCCTGAACCCCCGCGATTTCCACGATGCCTTGGGGGCCCGGCCGACCACGGTCCGGTTCCCCGCCGCCGGGATTTACAATCTGGGCCTGCGCGTCACGGACAACACCGCCATCGCCTTTCCCCAGGCTGGGCAGCCCAACCTTACCAACGACGCATTCACCACCGTCACGGTACAGAACCATTGCCTGGACAACCTGAGCGCGCGGGTAAAGGAAACCATGGTGGCATTGACCTGGACCCACGACGGCAGCGCAAGCTATACCGTCCAGCGTTCCACCGCAAGTCCCAGCTTCGGATTCCAGACCATCGGCACCACCTCCAGCACCTTTTCCACCTTCGTCGACTACAATGTCGAGATCGACAAGACCTATTTCTACCGGGTCCAAAGCGCGAAGGATTGCGGCTCCTATGCGGTGAGCATCGTCCCCAAATTCCGGACCGCCAATCACCGCCCCGTCATCAAATCCTCTCCCATCACGGTGGCGACGGAGGGCTCGGCTTATGTCTACCGGATCATCGCATCCGATCCGGACGGCACCGCCCTCACCTATTTCCTTGATCAAGCCCCCGCAGGTATGACCATCAATCCCGCCGGCGGCCAGATCGCGTTCACGCCGCAGTTCGCCCAGGTCGGCTTGCAGGCCGTGGCCATCCGCGTCAGCGACGGCGTCATGAGCGCGGTCCAGGCCTTTACCCTGCGCGTCGCTCCCCGGGCCAATCTTCCGCCGGTAGTGGTCGCGCACGGGCCGGAAACGGCCCTCACCGGCCAGCTGCTTGCCTTCGACGGCGGCGGCACGGCCGATCCGGAAGGGGACGTCCCGTTGGCATACGCCTGGAATTTCGGCGATGGTCAGGTCGGCAACGGCCCGTCCGTTTCCCATGTTTACAATGCGGCGGGCACCTTCGTGGCCACTTTGTTCGTGACCGATGCGCGCGGAGCCACCGGAACCGGAACGCATACCGTGGTGATCGGGACTCCCAATCGCGCGCCGACGGCCAATCCCGGCGGCCCCTATATGACGGCCGCCCTGGATACCCTGGAATTGAACGGATCCTCCTCCTTCGATCCGGACGGTGATCCGCTCACCTATCTCTGGAATTTCGGGGATGATTCCGCGGCCGCGCCCGGGGCGGTGGTCCGGCATGTCTACGCAAAAGAGGGAACCTATTCCGCCAGCCTGGAAGTGCGCGACGGCCACGGCGGCATCAGTACCACCAGTGTTACGGTGGTGGCGACCGGACCCAATCATACGCCAGTGGCGCGAATCGTCACCGGATCGCTTTTCACAAATCCCGGCCAGACCCTGAACTTCGATGCCACCACCTCCACCGACGCGGATGGGGACGCCCTGCTCTATTCCTGGAGCTTCGGGGACGCGGGGAATACCACCGGGGACGTGGTCACGCATGTTTATGGAACGCCCGGGAACTACCAGGTGATCCTGACCGCGGACGACCAACACGGCAAACGGAATACCGCGCAGGTTTCCATTCACGTGAACGCGCCTCCAGTTTTCCAGGCCCTGGCCACCCTCGAGACCCTGGAAGATCAAACCTTCCTTCATGAAATGGGAGCCCAGGACGCGGATGGGGATGCGCTGACCTATTCCCTGCAGCAGGCTCCTTCCGGAATAACCCTGGATGCGGGTACGGGCCGCTTGTTCTGGGTCCCCGGCAACGACGCGGTGGGCGATCATATTGTCCGCGTGCGGGCCGAGGACGGACGCGGCGGCGCGGCGGAAACCGTCTTTTCGATCCGGGTGGTGAACGTGAATGATGCGCCCATGATCACCTCTTCCCCGGTCCTCACCGGAGTGGAGGAAGGGGATTACCGCTACACCGTGACCGCCACCGATGTGGACGCCGGAGATGTTGTGTCCTTTTCCCTGGCGCAAGGGCCCGCGGGTCTGACCTTGGATCCCGTCCACGGATTCATCCAATGGACCCCGGGACATGGCGACGTGGGTCCGCATCCCGTGCGGGTGCTGGCATTGGACGCGCATGGGGGACAAGCGGAGCAGGACTTCACCTTGAGCATCGGGGAGAAGGCCTGGGCGCCGGAGTTCACTTCCACGCCGCCGGCCGTCGCGATCGAAGATTCGCCCTTCCTATACCAGGCGACCGCGCATGACCTCAACGCCGCCGACGTCCTGACCTTTTCCCTGCAGCAGGGGCCGGCCGGGATGCTGATGGACGGCGCTTCCGGCCGTCTGACATGGACCCCGGACAATGCGGCGGTGGGGAACCACCCCGTGCGCATCCGCGTGAGCGATGGGACGTTGACGGCGGAACAGGCGTTCACTCTTGCTGTCGCCAATACCAACGATGCACCGGTTATCACCTCCACGGCCCCGGCCATTGCTGTGGTGGGGGAAGGCTACGCCTACCCGGTGGTCGGTTCCGATCCCGATGCCGGAGATGTGCTGACCTATTCGTTACTTCAAGGGTCCGGTAATGCGATCCTGGATCCCGCTTCCGGTTTGCTCTCCTGGACTCCCACGGAAGCGGAAACGGGAGAAAGGGTTTTGCGCGTGCGGGTGACCGATGCGTCGGGCGCGTTTGCGGAGCAGCAATTCACCGTGCGCGTACAGAGGACGCCGGAACCGCCGGTATTTACGTCAACGCCGGTGAGCCAAGCCACCCAAAATCAGCTTTACACTTATCAGGCGACGGCGACGGATCCCAATGATGATCCCCTGACCTTCGCCCTGGTGTCCGGTCCGCAGGGATTGACCGTGACTTCCGACGGCGCGGTGGCCTTCACCCCTGGCCCGGCGCAAACCGGTCGCCAGGCGGTGACCCTCTCCGTCACCGACGGGCGCTTCACGGTGACGCAAGTATTCGTGATCAACGTCGCGAATGTTAACGACAATCCCGTCATCACCTCGCTGCCGCCGCTGCAAGGCACCGACGGAGTGACCTATGCGTATGCGATCACCGCCACCGATGCCGACGGGGATCCGCTGACCTACGCCCTGACGCGGGCTCCGGCGGGGATGACCATCTCTCCGCAGGGCCGAATCAGTTGGCCGGACGACGGCGCGCGACCGGCCGCGGCGAATGTGGAAGTGGCGGTCATGGACGGGCAGGGCGGTTCGGCGAGCCAGGCGTGGACCGTCCACATCGTGGCGGACAATGTGCCGCCCACGGTCACCTTGAGCCTGTCGGCCAATCCGGTGGCCCCGGGCCGGTTCGTGACCATCTCAGTGAATGCGACGGATAACATCTCCGTAACCTCCCGGACCCTTCGCATCGCCGGCGTAGAAGTGGCGCTTACCGGCGGCCAGTACCAATACCAAACCGGGGACACGGGGACGGTCGCACTTTTGGCCACCGCTACCGATGGTTCGGGAAACTCGGCTGCGGCTACGGCAACCTTGCGGATAAGTCCGGAATCGGATAACCATCCTCCTTCCGTCTCCGTTGTCGCTTCGCCCATGGCCCCATCGGTCGGCCAGGACGTGCAGTTCACCGTGGGGGCCGCGGATGACCGGGAGGTGGATCCCGATCGGATTTGGCTGCAAGTGGACGGCGTATATCTCAAGCTCGATCAGGACGGCCAGGCCGTATGGCGCGCAGCGAAGCGCGGAACCGTAACCGCAATCGCGACCGCATATGACATGAGCGGCAATACCGGATTCGACGAGAAGCAAATCACGGTCTCGATAGCCGGGAGCGATCTCGTCAATCCCGTCTCCGCCCTCGTCCAACCTCCCGATTCCGTGATTACCGCTCCGGTGACCCTGGTCGGTTCGGCCCAGGATGACAACTTCGCCTACTACACCTTGAGTTATAAGGAAGCCGGGGACAACGAGTACCATGAATTTCATCGGGGCTATCAGCCGATTGCGAACGGCAGCCTGGGCAAGCTTGATCCGAACGTCATGGAAAACGGGCAGTATAGCCTCCTACTATCCGTATACGATCAGTACGGAAATGTTTCCGCTTCGGAATTGGCCGTGCAGGTGGACGGCAAAATGAAGGTCGGGCTTTTCACGCTCGAGTACACCGACATGCGGTTCACCTCCCCAGGCCTCAGCCTCGAAATCATGCGCTCTTATGATAGCCGCGTGAAAACGCGCGGCGATTTCGGAATCGGCTGGAGCCTGGGAGTGAAACAAAAAGCCCGCATCCAGGAAAATCGGCCTCCGGCAACGGGATGGACCACGCATTGCATCCGAACCCTCTTCTTCGGATGCGTCGAATGGGATTTGGAGCCGACGCTCGGCCATACGGTTACGGTATATCTTCCCGGCGCCCCCAAACAGGAATTCGATATCAAGGTCATTACGGACTACGCCGAACCTTCCGGACTTGCCCAAGGCCATTTGGAGTTCCAACCTCACGTAGGCACATACTCCACTCTGCAGGCGTTGGACAACACCGAATTCGATATGATGATAGATGGGCAGTTGCTTGATTTCGATTTCGAACCCATCAATCCCAATCTCTATCGCTTGACCTTGATGAACGGGACCCAATACGTAGTGGACCAAGATCTGGGGGGTGTTACCCAGGTTACCGATCCCAATGGGAATACCGTTACCATCGGCCGGACCGGGATAACGCATTCCGATGGGCTAGGGTTGTCGATTGCCCGTGATGATCAGGATCGGATCTCTTCCATCGTGGACGGGGATGGCCGGCATCTCCTGTATAGCTACGATGCGCATGGGAATCTCGCCGCATTCACCGACCCGCAGGGGAACGTGACCCGGTTCAAATACGATCCCCAGCACAATCTGACCGACGTAATCGATCCTCGCGGCATTCGGGGAAATCGCGTCGAATACGATTCCACCGGGATGATGGTTCGCCGCATAAATGCGGCGGGCGACACTATGCGGATCGAGCAGGACCAGGGAGCGCGGGAAGAGGCCATCACCGATTTCGCGGACAACACCGTCGTTTTCACATACGATGAGCGCGGCAACGTACTTTCCCGCGTGGACGAGCAGGGCAATCGCTGGGAGTATGAGTACGATTCCCGCGACAATCTGATCGTCCAGAGGAACCCCTACGGCGGAGTGACCACGGCGGTATTCGACGAACGGGGCAACAAGACTTCCGAATCGAATCCTCTCGGGCAGACGGTCCACAAGACTTATGATGCGATGGGCCACGTCCTCTCCATAACGGATCCCTTGGGAAACACCGAACGGTTCGAGTTCGACTCCCGGGGGAACGAAATCAGAGTTATCGCGCAGGATGGAACCGTCAAGGCTCAACGGACTTTCGACGGCATGGGTAACGTGCTCTCCGAGATCGATGCGCTGGGGAATACCCTGCGATTCACTTACGATGCCTCGGGCAATCTCGCAAGCAAAAGGGATGAGGCGGGAAACGACAGCCTCTTCGCCCTGGATAGCCGCGGAAACGTTCTGAGCGTGTCCGATGCGCTCGGCCATACCCAGCGCACTACCTACGACGATAACAACCAGCCCGTGACCAAGGTCGATGCGCTAGGGGATACCACCCGGTACAGCTTCAATAGTTTCGGCAAATTGGAATCCCAGACGAATGCCTCTGGCGGAGTGACCCGTTTCGAATACGACGTTTTCGGGCAGATGATCCGTGAAATCCGTCCCGGAGGAGCCGAAAAAAGAAGGGCCTATGACGCGGCCGGAAACGTCACCGGCACCATCGATGAATTGGGCAACGCCGTAGAGCTCAAGTACAACGCTGATGGGAAGCTTATCTCCCGGAAATATGAGGACGGCAGCGAGGAGCGGAGCGCCTTTGACGTCATCGGGCGCCTGATCGAAACCACGGACGCCCTGGGCAATAGCACCCGGCGGGAATATGATGCGGCGGGAAGGAATTCGGCCGTGATTGATCCATTCGGAAATCGGACCGAATTCGAATACGATGCCGAGGGTTGGATGAAAAGCAGAACGGACGCCCTGGGTAGGCGCACCGAATACACTTTGGACGCCCGGGGACGGATCATCGCAACCCTGCTCCCCGACGGGCGCACAACAACCAAGGCGTATGACGGAAAGGGACAGGTAATCGCGGAAGGGGATGCGGCGGGCAGAGCCACCCGTTTCGAATACGATCCAGTCGGCAACCTGGTTTCCGTAACCGATCCCGCGGGCAATATCACCCGCTTCGGCTATGACGCGAACCGGAACCGGACAAGCCAAACCGATGCCAACGGACACATGACGGAAATGGCCTACGATGCCCTCGGGCGGATGCTGGCGAAGACCTATCCCAACGGCGAATCCGAGTCGTGGGGCTATGACGGTAATGGAAACATGCGCTTCCATCGGGATGGAATGGGAGACACGACCCATTACAGCTACGACGAAAGGGGACGGGAAACCCTGCGCCGCTTCCAAAACGGAAGGACGATAGCCACGGCCTACTTTTCCAATGGGAAGAAAAGCCGTGTGACGGATTGGCGGGGCGTGACCACCTATGCGTACGACATAAGAGGCAGGGAAACGTTGCGCGTGGATCCGGATGGGACCTCGCTGCAACAAGGGTATGACGCCAACGGCAACCGGACCCTCGTCAAGACTGTCGTGGGGTCCACGGTCTACCGCTATGACGGGCTGAATCGGATGACCGACGTCATTGACCTGAATGGAAAGACGACCCGGTACGTATACAACCCGGTAGGAAACCGGAGCCAGATGATCTATCCGAATGGGCTTATCACCCTCTATTCCTATGACCGGGTCAACCGCCTTATCAAACAGGAAACCGTGAATGCTTCCGGTCATGCCGTGACCACGCTGGAGTATACCCTCGACCCGTCGGGGATGCGGACTTCCGCCCTGGAGTTGGATGGCTCACGGACGGACTATACCTATGATCTCTTGAACCGGGTCCTATCGGAAACCCGGACCGGAAACCATACCTTCACTTCCAGCTTTGCCTATGACGCCGTGGGAAACCGCGTCTCGGAAACCCATGGGACGAGTACGGTTACGAGTTCCTTCAATGCTCGGGACCAGTTGGTCCGTAAAACCACCGGCGCTGAGATTACGGACTACGTCTACGATGCGGCTGGTAGGTTGGTTAGTCAGCGGGCTCCCGGAGGAACCAAGGACTTCGCGTGGACTGATGGTGACAAATTGGCATCGGTGGATGCGCCGGAAGGAAAAACGGAGTACGGATACGATGCCGAGGGATTGCTGGTCTATCGAAAGAACGGCGCCGGGGAGAAACGGTTTATCCTGGACGAAGGCGGGCCGATCGGACAGATTCTCGCTGAAATAGATGGTCATGGCGCCGTCACCGCGCAGTACGTTTTTGGCCAGGAACGGATTGGACAAACCAGGGATGGCAAGGAATCTTATTACTTGCCTGATGGCCTGGGGTCTATCCGGCATCTGGCGGACTCGGCCGGAACCCTCACCGACTCTTACCTCTACGATGCCTTCGGGGAGACCGTCCAGGATTCCGGAAGCACCGTGAATGAGTTCCGATTCGCAGGTGAAGCCCGGGACCCCAATACCCTGTTTTATTTCCTCCGCGCCCGCTGGATGGATCCCAATTCAGGGCGATTCCTGTCAATAGATCCCTATGAGGGCGACCCGCAGGTGCCGCAAACCCTGCACCGTTATCTATATGCGGGCGCCAATCCCGTGAACGCAAAGGATCCGACGGGAAGGCAATTCGCGATGGAAATGAGTTTTGATATGGCCATCATGAGCGTCCTGAGCTCGATGGCGACGGTCAGCATGGCGACGGTACTTAACTACGTAGCCGCGGGCGTCGCGGTAACCATGGTCACCTATGTCGCGATTGAATACGTTGTACCGGCGGTTTACGCGGCAGCTGTCGATGCCATCATGACGATGGCGGCGATCGAAACGGCCATATCGATATGCGTGACGAATTTTACAACCTTCAGGAATAGCTCGGAGTTCAATAATCCTGGTGCCAAACACAGGATGGAATTGTGGATACCAAGCATCGTAACCGCAACGCCAAGAATAACTTTCGCTCAGGGGAATATTGGACCTGTATCTTACGAGTTGATTGAGGGCGGGGACGGAGGGAGAGTGTTCCAATTTGTATACCGGATCGGCGGAGGGGCCACTTTGGGAAGGGGATTGTTTCTTTTCAGGATGGACTACATGAGTTATCAAGTTTCCCCACCGGTCCCGAATTTTCACTACCACCTGAAGTTCGATGCGGTCAATCTCAACCACGTTGAATTCTAAAAGAATGGACAGAAAAACAAGGTGTGTCAGCTATGAATAGAAGCGGTCCCATATACTACTCCTTTTCGAACTATATGAATTGGATTCCGGAAGACCGATTCGGCATACTTATTTCATACACTGAAGCCTTGGGCCAAACCGAGCTTGCGGGGTATATGGAGAATATTCTCAACTCGAGCATTCACAAGATTCGGGCTGAAATCAATCGACCACAGGATGAGGATGATGCGGTCGCCTGGGTAAACGCCTATTTTCGAAAACGTCGATTGCGAGCAGCCGGTTCCGATCTGTCGCTAGAATACGAGTTCAATTCCAATCCTGAAGTTTGGATTATCCATCGTCAAATGGTCGAAGGAAATCGAGAAGACTTCCTGGATGGCTTGTTATTGAAAAATATTTCTGGAGCGAAAACTAGCTATCGATCCGAGCTGGAACGCTTATTAGAACTGTACCGGCTCCCGGAGCGACTTTCGGATGATGACTATTATTCCTACCTGTGCATGCTGATCAATGTCGCGTTTCCCGCGATGACTGATCCCGCTATGCTAGCGCGGGTAAATGAGTTCGCGGAATACCTGATTTCCAACCGCGGGGAGCCGCATCTGAAATGGCTCTCTTCCACCCATTTCATGGTCTTGGCGCAGGATCTGCGGATGGGCGGAGAAACGGTTCTGGAAGCTTATCGCGATCTGGCCTCCCGGCACCCACCGGGATATGCGGATTACCTGGGTTGGATGCTCGCGCTCCGGAACTTCGGCCCTGCGATTCGGAAGATGCTTTCGGATTTGCCTGTCATGGGCGGTTTGGAGCTGCTCGAAATCGTCTCCGGCGCCTGACCCGACAACCCGATTTGCAACAGCCCTTTCGGGGCGCATTGCGGACGGTCGGCTAGGTTTTTCCCCCTTAGTCACGCGAATGGAGACCGCCATTGAGCCGGGTCAGGCACATATTGATTCCGAACTTCGTTGCGAATCGAGGCGAAGATTTCGATTCCTCCACCATGATATCGACCCAGTAAAGTCGGCCCCCTGGCCGCAAGACTCGGGCTGCGTTTTCTAGGATCCTGCGCACGTCTCCGAGGGTTTCCTGATACAACTGGCCAGAGAGCAACATGGCATCAAATCCTGCCCCGACCTGCGCCTTTGCGGTCAACATGATTATGCCGACGACGATTGCCGTTAACCACGTAAAAAGCCAAGCGTAGGATTGCCACGGTACGGACTCTCGCGTGATGTCGAATAGTATTTCATTTGGCATTTTCAATCTCGCTGCGACTCCACGAACGCGGATTTCGATTTCCGGTGTGGAGGAAGAGCAGCTGGAGGTTGCTTGCCTCCTTTGTGGCAATTCTGGCTCCCAATCGCCATTGAAAGGAACGTAACTAGGGTATCAGAAATGGGATCCGGAAGTCCATCGCGTAAGGAGTCCACCCGTCTTCGACCTTGACCCGTCGCTGACGAGGATTTACCTTGCCGCCTATTTTCTTTCCCCCAAAAAATAATAGTACGGAAAATCCATCGGTATCTCCCCCTGCTTCCGCACCGCCAACCCCGCCCCCTGCAAGCACGCTTCCATCTCCGCCCGCGAGTGCACTCCGCCTTCCGGCCGGGTCAGACACATATTCAACCCAAACAAAGTGGCGAAGCGGGGCGAAGATTTTTCTTCCGCCACCATGATGTCCACCAGGAACAATGTCCCGCCGGGCTTGAGCCGCTCGCAGGCCTGCGCGACAATCTTCCCGCTGTTTTCCAGACTCTCCTGATGCATTTGCCCTGAGAGCAATACGGCATCGAAGGTTTCCCCGCCCAGTACCGGCGTCAGGTCCTCCAGATAGGATCCCGCCACCGCCCGCACCGCATCTCCCGCATTCTGTTCCGTGAGAATCAAGGATGCCTCCGCCGCTACGGCGGGCAAGTCGAGCACCGTGGCGCGCAGACCGGGATACTTCCGGGTCAATAGCAAAGACAAGGTCCCCGGTCCGCCTCCCAAGTCGAGTAAGGTCCTGGCGTGGGACAGGTCGAACTGAGAGATGAGGGCAGGCCCGATCGCCAAGGCGCGGTCATGCATTGCCCTTACAAAGTTACGGGTCTGATCGGCGTTCTGCCCAAGATGGCGTTCCGGCGGGACCGCGGGAAGACCTTCACGGACCGTCTGATCCAATTTGCCCCAGGGTTCATAAAGATCCATGGCATACCGCAAGGCCTGACCCATGTAGGCCGGGCTGTTGCGGTTCAGGAACGCATCCACGTCGGAAGCATTGAAGAAGAGGCCTTCCCGCTTTTCCAGGAATTCGTGCGCCACCAGGGCATGGAGCATGAGCGAGAGTTGGCGATGGGAAAAACCACCCTTGCGTGCCAGGTCCTCGGAGGCGGCTCCCTGCTTGGGGATGAAGGAGAAGAGATCGAGTTTGACGGCGTTCAGGAGCAGGGCGCTTGGCCAGTATTGGATGGCGGCCCCCATCAGGCGGTTGGGGGAATGGGGGGCCGGGGAGGATGGCTGGGACATGGGTAACTCGTTTGTTACTGTGGTTTACAAGGCGAATTCCAGGGACTGCATCGCATACGCCGAGGCCAGATTGGGATCGTTCTCCCACCAGCGCCCCACATCGTTCGACCAGGAGCCGTTGGCCTTTTGCAGGGAAACCAGTTTCTCGGCCGTTTCCTTTTTCCAATCCCGGGCGCCTTTGGGCGTCTCCACTTTGTCCACGGCCAGGACTTTGAAGGCCTTGGTCATGGCCAGCATGTAGAAGTAGTAGCTGTTCTGGCCCATGGCGGGATGCTCTTGCGTCGTGTAATGGTCCTTTAGCCAGGTCTCCGCGGCCTGCATGCGCGGATCGCCCGGGGGAACGTCCGAGTAGACATAGGATAGCAGCCCCATGCAGGTGGCGGCTCCGTAGGACCGGTGGATCTTGCGGCCTGCGAGGGTGGTGTCGCCTGCTTTGGATTCGGTGGGCGAGTAGATGAAGCCGCCTTTGTTGTCCGCATCGGAAGCCACAGGGCCGATATCATTGGAGGGCGCGAGGTTCTGGCAGCGCTGGATGAAGCGCAGGGCCAGGTCGTAGTTGATCTTGCCTGCGCCGCTTTCGGTTTCCACCGCTTTGGACATGCGCAAGGCCTCCAGGGCGAAATAGGTGTTGTTGAGATCGGGGTAGGGCCCATCGTCCCCGTAGCCGATGCCGCCGTCGAGAACGGAATCCGCGGATCCGGCCTTGCCTTTGTCCTGCTGCTGCAGGGCTAGGAAATCCCGGGCCTTGCGGATGACGGGCAGATATTTGGAGTTGCCGGTGGAGATGAACGCCATCAGGCTGAGGGCGGTGTTGTAATTGGTCATGTCCGCATTGTAGATGCCGCCGTCGGGTTTTACGCTGGCCAGGAGATAAGCCTCGGCGCCTTGTTCGACCTTGGCCGGGACGGTGGCTTTGAGCGCGGGCGGCAGGCGGTTGAGGGCAATGACGACCAAGGCCGTGAGGCCGGGATATTGGGGCGTGGTCCAGAAACCCTTGGGATCCTGGCCCTTGACCAGGAACTTGAGGCCTTGCTCCAGGGAGTGGTGGGTTTCCTTTTGCAGGGAGGTATCTAGAGCCGCGGCAGGCACGGCCAGCAGCGCGCAGAGGGCGGGCAGGAGCAGAATGCGTTTCATGGGCCGGCTTTCTCGAGGATGAGGGTGATGGCGGTACCGCTTTTGGGACGCGCGGAACGGTTCATTTCGTATCCGAAGTACGCGTTGTGATAGGGGTTTTTCTTCTCGCCTTGAACTTGCAGCAACGCTTCGGATCGATCGACGAGGGCGATGTGGATGCCTTCCCGGTCCGCGGCGAATGGGGATTTCCCGGTCCGCGTCTCCGCATAATTGGATCCCGTCAGCCGCCAGTGGAGCGGCCTCCCGACGGCAACGGTTGTGTCCCGGTTGCGGATCAGACGGGTCAAAGGCAAGGTATCCTTGCCCGCAAGCAGGATGATGTTGAGGGAGTCTTCGGGCTTCCAGCCGAGCAACAGCATGGCCGTCATGGTTTGGGATGGACTCACCTCGGTGGATAGGGCCGATTCGTAGGCCTTGTGCTTCCCTTGGACCAACAGGAATTCCAGGATGCCCGAGTCCAGGCAGACCCGGGACTCCAGGTAGATTTGCTTGGCTTTGGGATCGAAATCCAGACCGGGTGAGATGGCGTAAAGCTTGGCGCCGGTAACGGGGTGGTTATGGGGAGGGACGGATCCTTTGCCGGCTCCGGATCCGACGGGAGAAGGGGCCGATGCGCCGGCGATGGTACAGAGGAGAATCGCGGAGAGAAAGCCCATCAGGCCCATGCGTATCGCCCCGATGGGCCCTTCCGAATGCGCCCGGTAAGACATTCCATGCAATGTAGTTATTGTCCCGATTCCAACTCGGTACCATTTCCATCGCAACCTGTCCCTCGACCCAATCGGTAACGGGGCGGATTCCAGGATCCGCTGTCAATTCACTTTTTCCAGACCGCCACTTGCTGATCCGCCGAGGTCTTCATCAACGCCGGATAATCCCGGCTGATATCGCTCAAGGCCTCTTCCTTCTTCTGGCCCCATTCGATGCCGAGGATGGTATGGGCCTTGTGGTCCGGGGTCACCAGGGCGTAGGCCCAGTCCTGGATGAGGTCGTTCTTCACCTTGAAGCCGCTCACGCGGTAGGAATACTGCACCGATCCGAAGGTGCCGAACCAGGTGCTGCTGGAGCTTTCATAGTCGGACACGTGCACGTTGAAGACGGAGCCGTCGGCCAGGGTGTCCGCCAACAGCAGGGGGCCGTAGTCGGCGCGTAGCGCGAAGCCCTTGCCGCCGACCATTTCGGAATACTTCTTGCCGACGCTGCCCTTGATCAATTCTCTGTCGAGCGCTTTCTGGGGCCCTCCCGCGCAGGCGAGCAGGGAGCCGATGGCCAGCAAGGAAAACAGGTACCGCCCTAACCGAATCCGAATCGTCATGGAATGCTCCTACTTGGGGTTTGGTTTTGATGCGCGTGGGGTTTCCACAGGCCTATTGACGCGCGAGCGCCGGAATCCGCTATGGATTTTTCCGGAAGGCGCTATTTGGGAGCCGGACCATGGCATTAGCGGCACCCCGGGTCAGCCGGCTTTAGTCTAGATTTTCCGGGACCCGATCATGCCGAGACCCATCCCGCCTCTTTCCCGTCCGCTTTCGCGCTCCTTGCGACCATCTCTGGCCGCATTCGCGTTGCTCTCCGTCGCGGCGCTTTCCCGGATCGCATCGGCCTCATCGTCCCATTCCCCATATTCGTCGGCTTCTTCACTCTCATCTTTATCTTCTTCTTCATCCGCCCATCCGCAGTTTCCTTTTGCGGCCGTTGGATCCGCCGCCGGACCGGCCACCGGGACTTCCGGTCTTCCGGACAGCCTGGCCAGTGATCTCCAAAGCGGGACGCGGGCCTTGTTGGCCGCCCACCCAGGCCAAAGCGCGGCGGTGACCCTGGAGCGCGGCGAGCTTTCTCTGCTGACCCGGGCGTGGCTGGCCGATCATGCCGCGCAGACCCTGGACGTGCAGTATTTCATCTGGAGCGCGGATAATGTCGGCCGCCTGGCCATGGCCTCCCTGTTGCGCGCCGCGGATCGGGGCGTGAAGGTCCGCGTGCTGGTGGACGATTTCATGCTCGCGACGCCGGAGGCCATGCTCACGGCCATGGACGGCCATCCGAATTTCGAAATCCGCGTCTACAATCCCACCACGCATACAGGAGTGGGATTCTGGCGGCGCTGGTGGAACCTGCTCACTGGATTCCGCGGCGCCAACCAGCGCATGCACAACAAATCCCTGATAGTGGACGGTATCCTAGCCGTTACGGGGGGGCGCAACCTCGCCGACGAATATTTCGATTTCCACCACGAGTTCAATTTCCGGGATCGGGACATATTGGTCGCGGGCCCGGTGGCCGGCCAGATGCAATCGGCCTTCCAGACCTATTGGGATTCGCCCCTGGCGCGTCCGGTGGCTGAGTTGCTGCCTCCCATGGCGGCAGCCGCGCAGGATTCCCTCCGCGCCTCGTTGGAAGCCTATGCCGCCGACACCGGCAATTACGCGCCCGACGTTCACGCGGCCTTCGCGGGGCTTCCGGCCCGCATTCCCGGACTGCTGCAGGAACTAGCTTGGGGCCCGGCGCAATTCATCATCGACGCTCCGGGAAAGAACGACGGCAAGGAAGGGCTCGGGGGCGGCGGCGTTACGACCGCTTTCCTGGCGGGTATGCTGCGTTCGGCGCAACATACCGTGACCATCCAATCGCCCTATCTGATTCCGGACGAGGCGACCCTGGCCTTGTTCCGGGAACTGCGCGCCCGGGGCGTGGAGATCCGCATCAGCACCAACTCCCTGGCCAACAACGACAACCTCCAGGCCATCAGCGGCTACCGCAAGCGGCGCAAGGCTTTGCTGACGGCCGGCGTTAAGGTGTTCGAATTCAAGCCCGATCCCGGCATCGAGAGGACGCTGCGGGAACGCTACGCGAAGGAGGACAGCCTGCCCGGTCTGGAGCGGCCCATCTTCGTCATCCATGCCAAGACTTTGGTCATCGACAGCGTGCGGCTCTTCATCGGCACCTTCAATCTGGATCCCCGCAGCATGAACCTGAACACGGAATCGGGGATCTACATCGAAGACTCCCGCATCGCCCGCGGCGTGGAGGCGGCTATCGGCGTGGACATGGCTCCGGAGAACAGCTGGGAAGCGTCGAAGGAAACCGGGGACGCGCATGCGCCGTTCTGGCGGCGGGTGAAGGCGTGGCTGTGGGGACTTTTGCCGATCGAATCCCTGGTATGAATATCCCGGATTTCCCGGAAGCCTTCTGGCAAATCTCTCCCGACCGGAATTAGTCAGAAGGCTTCTGACCAATCGCGCCTGCAGTTGCCTAAGCCACCGCCTCCTTAATCAATGTTTCCAACCCCACGAACCGGATCCGGTTCCCGCTCATCATCTTCTCGTATGGCTCCGCGACATCATGGGCCACCACGAGATTCCCGCCCTTCGGGTGCAACTTCCGGAAGGAAGGTTATCCCATCCGCCTCGAACCGCTCCGCCTTCCACTTGCTAGATGGCGAAATATCGGATCTTCAGGGGTTAATCGATTGCGATGAAAGCGATGCCGATCCCGTACTGGAGGCCGTCCAGATATCCGAAGGAGGCGGCCAGGGAGAAGAACTCCCGCACGCCGACCAGGGCCTCGAGTCCGCAGCCCCATGGGCCGGGGCGGACAATTCCCTGGTAGGATTTGGGCTGGACATAGAGGCCATATCGGCCGACTCCGCTGATGTCCCTGGAATGGGTATCGGAGTAATGCCCGAAATGCAGGACCGGGGCGAAGCCGGTCAACGCAAGGGTCAGGTATTCGTTTTGGTCGGTGTTGTTCGTCAATACGAAGGGCGCCCACCGTATGCCGTTGCATTGCAGTCCGCCTTCGAGGCTGAGGATATAGGCATACCCCAACTGCACGATCACCAGGGGATGGATGGGCGGATCGTCGGCGTGTTCGCTTCGGACCTTTGCAAAGATCCGGGAATTCGGGGCCGCGGCGCGGACGGAGTCGAGGTTCACCATGAGGACCAGGGCGAGGAACGGAATCCAGGAGCCCCGACCGTTTGGACGGCAATCTCTAATCACGTTTTTTCAGGAGGGGGATCACCAGCCCTACGGAGAAGTCGATGCCATTCAACCAACCGACGGATGCTTCGATCCCGCCCAACTCCCGCAACCCCAGCATACCTTCCAAGCCACCGCCCCAGCCCCGGCCGTCAATGCCGGAAATCCGCCATTCTCGGCGTGCGTAGAGGCCGATGCGGCCCATCGGGCTCACGTCGCGGTACGAGGGCAGGCTGGCGAATCCGGAATGGAGGGCGGCGGAAAAGGGGGATACGCTGCCCGTGAGATAGGCGCTTCCTTCGCTGGAGTAAATGGTCTTCCAATAGTCGTCGCGCCATCGGCTGCGGACCAGAAGGCCGGCTTCGGCGGCGACGAAGTGAGGATAGCCCAGGTGCAAGGAGCCCCAGGGCTCGAACCCCGGGGCCACCGGTTTGCGCGAATTATCCTGGGCGCGGAGCGGAACGGCCACGCACGCGAACGTCAGTGCTCCTGCGGAAAGGAGCCTACGGAAACGCGGCAACTCAGGTTCCGGTCAGCTCTTTCGAAGCCTTGAACACATTCTCGAACAGCTTCTCCAGCTTTCCCGTGGGCGTGGCCGAGAAGGCCAGGCGCAGGATGCTGCCAAAGTTGATCGTGCCCGTGGAATAGTCCTTCAGCAGCTTCTGGCGCAGCTGCTCCGGATCGGCCTTGGGCTTGATGCACATGAAGTATCCGGAGTTGAACGGCAGGGCCGTGAACTGTTCCTTGTACTCGGGATGCGCCGCCAGGATGCGCTTCACCTCGTCGTAGCGCTTCTTCAGCAGGTTGAACTTCTGGTCCTTCTCGGCGGCGTATTCGCCCGCGGACCAGGAGCGGACCAGCAGGGATTGCGCCGGGTTGGACGAGTTGGAGATGTTGCCGCGGATGGCGCCGCCGGTCTTGGCTTCCAGGGCCTCATACAGGGCGGGGGTACCGCCCTTGATACCGTAGGAGAGGAAGCCCACGCGGAAGCCCCACACGTAATCCTCTTTGGTGGCGCCGTCGATTTTGACCGCCAGCACGTTCTGATGCAGGTCCGCTAGATCGCAGAAGATGGACTGGGCGTACACGCCCGGTTCGAAGACCAGGCCGAAGTAGGCGTCGTCGATGAGCAGGACCACCTTGTCGCCCTTGGCGGCGGCGGCGTTCACGGCGGCCACGATGCCTTTCACTTCTTCGGGATAGGGAGTGTAGCCGGAAGGATTGTTGGGGAAGTTGAGCAGCACGATCTTCTTGCCGTTTTTGGAAGGGGCCGCGAGCTTGGCCTGGAGGCCCGCCACGTTGAAGACTCCCTTGTCGGTGTAGGTGGGGAAGGTGTCGAGCCCGGCGCCGAAGGCGTTGGTGAAGATGAGCCCGTAGTTCTCCCAGAACAGATCCGGCAGGATGACGGTGTCGCCTTCGTCGCAGAAGAGATAGCCGGCCATGCTGAGGCCGTGGGTGAGGGCGGCGGTGACGACGGGGTTGCTGAAGGGCTTGCCCGCGAGGCCGGGATTCTTCTTCTCGATCATGCCCTTCCAGATCTTGCGGATGTCCGCGCGGCCGGGGCTGGGCGCGTAGGGATAGGCGTCGCCCGCGGGCAGGTGCAGGTTCTTGGAGATGCTGGGAAGCGCGACGGGGGAGCCGTCGTCCTCGAGGGCGATGCCGATGGTGGCGTTGATTTCCTTGCCGTTGGCTTCCGCGGACTGGGCCAGGATGCCCAGCTTGGGGAAGAAGATGGCCTTGCCCTTGGCCGAGAGCATGTCGAGCACGGCGGGGTTGGCGGCTTTGATGGCGTCGTTCAGTTTGACGGCTTGGGGATCGAGTTCCATGGCGTTTCCTCAGGGGGTTCGGAAGGGAAAGTTAAAAAAAGTGGGGGAGGAAGATGGGCCGGGAGCCCGGAGTCTGGGGCCGGGAGCGAAGAATCGGGAATTGGATTATAACGCGGTAAATAAAGGTTTTGGGAAGGAACCGTTTTTAGTCAGACCGCTTGGAAGCGCCAGCGAATGCTCCGCCGTTCGGCGCAGGCGCCCCTCCACTCTTGCTTTGGCTCCAGGCCCCCGGCTTAAGCGCTTCGGCTACGTAGTCGCCTAAATCCTCTTTATCCCCCTATACACGGTTCTTATCAATCCCGCCCCCATGCGGAAGCCCGGCAGTTCCATGTAGATGTCCATGGGATGCTTGGGGAAGGCCTCGCGGTATTCCCGGAACTTGCCGAAGAAGACGGCGAAAATCCCCAGACGGAAAACGCTGGAGAGCAGGAACAGGCTTTGCAGCGGCCATTCGCGGATGACGGGCAGGCGCGTGGCCAGGAAGCCGCCGAGCAGGGAGAAGGCGCAGCCGAACAATCCGATCACCAGGGAGCCGAAGGCGATGAAGTGGCTGCGGTGCTGCTGATCGGTGGCGTTGAGCATGTGGTTGAAGTTGGCGAGGTTGTAACCGGCCCACGTGGAGCCGCTGTAGAAGCAGGCGGCCCAGATGATCCAGCGGTTGGAGGAGAACACGTAGGGGAGAGGGATGAGGGCGACCAGTAGCCCTGAGATCCACAGGACGCGGCTGGCCCCGCGGTTGTCGGCGATGCGGCCCCAGAAGCCCGCGAAGGCGATGGAGCCGAGCACGGTGAGGCACAGGCCGATGGAGAGGAAGAGATAGCTGAAATGCAGATCGCGCAGGTACCACACGGCGAAGAAGGGGCCGGACATAGCGGCGGCGCCCTGGAACAATCCGGTGGCGAGGCAATAGCGGATGAAGTCGCTGCCCGGGCGGAAGCGCAAGGGGGCGAAGGCTTCCAGGGCCACGGTGGAGACCGGCTCGTATTGGCGTACTTGGAAGAAATAGGAGATGAGGCGCAGGCCGGCGGCGGCGGTGAATACGCAGGCGAAAAGCAGCCAGGGGGCGTTGTGAGCGCCGTAACGGCGGGAGATGATTCCGGCGGTGAGGGAGAAGGAGAGATAGCTCCAGGAGAAGAATACGCTGCGCCAGGCGAAGTGGCGGCCGCGAGCGGATTCCGGCATGAGATCGCCCATCCAGGCCACCCAATAAGGGCCGGTCATGCTGGCGCTGACCGAGGCGGCGACGAAGAGGGCGATATAGGCCGTGGGCGCCCAGGTTCCCGGCAACCAGCCGGAGAGGCCCGCGAGGAACAGGAACGCGCATTGCAGGCGCACGCCCCAGAGGATGTAATGCTTGCGGCCTTTTTTCGGATCGGCCCAGGCGGGCAGGAAGAATTGCGCCAGGGAGCCGAGCAGCAAGGGCAGGGAGCTGAGCAGGGCGATGCCCATGGACGAGGCGAGCAGGGAGACCGCCGCGGCGACCGCGAAGGTTTCGTTCAACGCGATCATGCCGTTGGCGGCGAGCCCGTCGCGGAAGCTGTTGAGCAAGGCTCCGCGGATGAGCGGGGGGCCTACGTAGATGCCGCCGAGCGTGGTCTTGCCGGTGGCGGAGGACGCGGGTTGGGGTGGCGCCGCCAGGTCGGAAGGCGCAGTTTGGGAGTCAGGGGGAATGGGTGTCTGGTCGCGCATGATTGGAAGAGTGGGGTCCCGATTCCAATATATCATAAAGGCAACGGAGTGGGGATGGGCCGTTGCGGAGCTGGAAAATTCCAAGAAAGCCGGGAGCCGTGGGACGGGAGCAAAGGCGTGGGGCGCTTGTTGACGGATCGGGAATGAACCGGGAAGGGAATTTTTCCTACGCTCCCGGCCCCGAAGCATCGACCCTTGTGAAGTCTACAGTCCCAGGATCTTCTTCGCCTTGGCCAATTGGATCTTCACGGACGCGCTGCCGGTGCCGCCCTGGATGTTGCGACGTTCGGCGGAGTAGGCGAAGGTGAGTTTCTTGCGGAAGGATTTGCCTTCGGGGATGTCGGTCCATTCGGATTCCGGCAGATCCAGAAAGGAGACCTTGAGCGCTTCGGCCTTGCTGATCATGCGGCCTACGATATGGTGCGCATCGCGGAAAGGAACACCCTTGTCCACCAGGTAATCCGCCAGGTCCGTGGCCAGCATGCCGGGATGCATCTTGCGTTCGATCTCGCCGGTGCGGAACTTGAGCGAGGTCATCGCTTCGGCCATCACGGTCAGGCACAGCTCCAGGGTTTCCACGGAATCGAACACCGGTTCCTTGTCTTCCTGCAGATCGCGATCGTAGGCGTGCGGCAGGCCCTTCATCACCGTGAACAGGCGCGTGAAGTTGCCGAGCAGGCGGCCGGATTTGCCGCGGATCAATTCCATGGAGTCCGGGTTCTTCTTCTGCGGCATCATGCTGGAGCCGGAAGTGTAGGCCTCGCCGAGTTCGATGTAGGCGAACTCCTGGGTGGACCAGAGCACGAAGTCCTCGGCGTAGTTGCTGAGCAGCGCGCCCAGGATGGCGGCGGCGCCCAGGAACTCCAAGGCCCAGTCGCGGTGGGCGGTGGCGTCGATGCTGTTGGGCGAGAGCTCGGGGAATCCGAGTTTGTCGGCCACCATTTGCCGTTCGTAGGGGAAGGCGGAACCGGCCAGGGCGCCGGAGCCCAGGGGCATCTGGCCCGCGGACTTTCCCGCGTGGCGGAAGCGGGACTTGTCGCGTTCGAGCGCCCAGAAGAAGGATAGCAGGTAATGGCCGATGTATACGGGCTGGGCCTGCTGCACGTGGGTATAGCCCGGCATGAGCGCGGTGCGGTACTCGATGGCCTTATGGAAGATTGCGGTTTGCAACGCCGTGATCGACCCTTCGAGGGTTTCGGTCCGGCGGCGCACGTAGAGTTTCAGATCCGTGGCCACCTGATCGTTGCGGCTGCGGCCGGTGTGCAGTTTCTTGCCCAGGTCGCCGATGCGTTCGCTGAGGATGCGCTCGACGGCCATGTGGATGTCCTCGTCGGAGGGATGGAACAGATCCTGTCCGGCCTCGAGATCGGCCTTGACCTGTTGCAGCCCGGCGATCATGCGCGCAAGTTCGGGGGCGGTGAGGACGCCGGCGGCCTTGAGCCCGTGGGCATGGGCGATGCTGCCTTCGATGTCCTCGCGGAAAAGTTTGCGGTCGAAAGAAAGGCTGATGGACAATCGTTCCATGGACGAGGCCATGGAGCCCTGGAAGCGGCCCTGCCACAATTGCCCGCCGGATTTTGAGACCGCCTTTGGATCCGACTTCGAGTCCGCTCCCGAAACCGCTCCGGAATCTTTTCTTTGGGCCCCTTTTTTCGCCTTGATCAAGGGTTTAACCGCTTTGCCATTTCCGGCCATGCTTTTCTCCGTCCAACTTTTAACAGGGTCTTGAAAAAGTCTGGCCGGGCGTCGGCCCGCTCGCTCGGCCTTTGGCCTCGGCGATACTTTTCCAACACCCTGTTTGGGGTCCGGAAAAAAGTGTAGAAAGTTTTCGGCGCGTTGTTGCGGACGGGCCCGTAGCAGGCGCCTATATCGACCTTTATTGGCCGCGGCCGGCCTTCAGGTCAGCGCGGGCCCCGGCGCAGGATGCGGACCAGGGCGTATTCGCGCTTCTTGATCATCTGAAGCTTGGTTTCTTGGTTGTCGCGCCGATCCTCAAAGGAAAGTCAGATCATTGCAGGAGGGTGAAGGGCTTTTCCATGCGGGCGCGCTGGGTGGTATCCGCATCGCTCCGCACTTGGATAAAGCACTTCGCCGAGGCTCCCAGATCGCGGGAAGGCGTCCATGGGAAGACCTGAAGACCGGCTTGACCGGGGTAGTGTTCGGCAAGGGTGATCCATTTGACTCCGCTGTCGACCGATACCTGAACCAGGGCCGGCCCCTTGTCCTGCATTTCCCACTGGATGTTATAGACCTTACCGGCCAACACGGAATCGCCCGGGCCGGGCTTGATGATCCTGGGTTTGCCGGGTGGGGGCAGGTGGCGCACGGAAATCACCACGGTGTCGGTCAGGGTGCGCACGCCCAAAGTGGCTGCCAATTCGAATTCATAGACACCCTCTTCGGTGAAATGGACTTCCGATCGCAGCAAGGTGGGGGAATGGATGTCCGCATGGCGCGGCTGGGTCTTGGGGTGGAGCGTGTCGTGCGGTATCGTGTCATGTGGCAGGGAGTCCGCGCGGCCCGAGTCCGCGGCATCCTTGATCAGGCGCCACAGCACGGACAGGCGCGAGTCCGTGGCGCCGGGCCCGGCGATCTTGCCTTCCAGGAAGCTGGCGAGTTCTACGAAGGCTTCGTGCGGATCGCCCGCGAAGACCGTGTAGGCGGGAAGCGTGTCTTTGTGGCTGGTGTCCACCGCGCCGATGGGAGTGGTGCGGGGATGATAGATCAAGGTCGAGTCCTTGCTGTTCAGCGAATCCGGAACCGCGTAGACCTTGCCGTCCGCGGTGAGCAGGCGCAAGGGGAAAAGGCCTTCCGGCAGATTTTCGATCACGAAGGAGCTGTCGACGAGGGTGGCCACGAACGGCGAGCCCGGAACGAACATGCGTCCTCCGGTCCCATGCACGGGTTCGCGGGTGACTTTGGCCGAGTAGCGCACCAGGGGTTTGGGTTCCAGGTTGACGCTTTTGATGGCCGGGCCTCCCACGCGGAAAAAGGCGCGGGCCGCGGAATCGTATTTGAATCCGAACGACAAGCCCCCGGTGTGATCCTGGGTCCTTAGGATCAGATTGAACAGAATGGGAGTGGAGACTGCCGCGTACCCGGCCTCATCGGAAGCGGATGTCTTGGTCATGCCCGCCGCGCGCTTGGAATTGGCGGATTGGATGCGATCGAAATCCTTCGCGTCCAGGACCTTGAAACCGGCGTTGGTGACCTTGAGCGTGATCAAAGGGTCCGGATTCAGGGCGGGATTCTGATCCTGCGAGTAGACTTCCAAATCGCCCGTGATCCGCAGGGCCATGCCGGATGGGTTCACGAAGTCCACGGTGAGCTGGGGATTGTCGACTCCGGAACTGGTTCCGCCTTCGCAGCCGATGAGCAGGGATGCGATGAGGCCCGCGTAAGCGGCGCAGAGCGCGGCGCCCGCGATGAGAGCGGCGAGCGGACGCAGAGGAGAGCCGGAAAAACGGCGATACCATGCCGCGGACTTGAGCGGGATGTGGGGGTGCTGCAGGATGCGCGGATGGCGGACGTAGCGATGAAATGGCGGCATATGTTATCGGCAGGGGAAGTCGGTCTGCCCGTCGGGTAAGGTAGGAATATTTTCCCGCGCGGCCCTCATTCCGGGACCTTGCTGTTGGGAAAGAGCTGCATGGCCAAGGTGTAAACCCGGTCTTCCTGGTTGTCCCGATCGATGATTTCCCGCAGCTCCTCCTGGAAGGACCGGATGCGATCCTTGATGGACTGGAAGCCTTCCTTGGAAGCGCTGAACATCAGGGCATTGTATTGGCGCTGGTCCGCCGGCACCGTTTCGAAAACCTGCATGGACAGGGCCCCCAGTTCCTGGATATGCTGACGGGCGGCCATGGCCTGGACGTTCTTCTCCGTATAGATATGGCGCTCGGCCACCATGTATCCGCTGGCGGTCTTTTTGATGAGGCCCAGTTCCAGCAACAGCTTGATGGCTTCCTCGGCCTGGGTGGGCGTGATGGGAGGCAGGATATTAGCGGCGATGACGCCGGGATGGCGCTGCTTCTGCTCGAACCCGAAATAATTCCACACCGCGGAGTAATACCACTTGGAGAAGAAGCGGTATTGGGTTTCCCCCACGATGCGGGCGCGCGAGCTGCGGAACTTGGTCAATTGCCCGAAGAAGAAGTTCTTCTCCGTCATGCCTTTGGCCTGGTTGAACTGTACGAGCAGATCGAAGTAACGGTATTCCCGTTCGCCCAGGCGCATGGCCTTGCCGAATTTGATGCGCAGGTTCTGGCTCAACTGGCGGCGGCCCTTGATGATGGCGGGCAGCAGGCTGGAGCAGGACGCGGGCAGACCGGCTTCGCGAGCGAAGTTGCGCTGGGAAAAATCGCCGTCCACGGTTTTGCGATGCGCGTAATAGTCCCTGAGGAAATCCCGGTAGTCGAGGTATTGCAGGATCTGGGGAGCGCTGGCGGGGAGGTCCGCGTCTTCCTCTTCGTTTCGTCCCTTGGGGTCCATATCCAAATTATACTCCCTAGGCCCCTGCGGGAGGATAGGGAATCCAGGATAAAAGTGGGGACATTTAATCCCCTATATTTCCCCTATTCTTCCCCACTCAAAAAACTTTCGTTTCCGGGCTCCTGGGGCCTAATCGTGATTTCAGCCTGATTTCAAGGGGCTATTCCCAGATTCCGGGTCCGCCCACGAGAAAACGGGGCCTGGCCGAGGTGAGGACAATTAATCCCCGCTTTGAGGGTCTTTTTTTCCGACAACCCCTTCCGGTCCCGAGTATCCTTATCCCCAGGTACACTTCAACCGGAGGTTATATGAAGAACACCGTATCGACCGCACGCATACTCGCAGGACTGGGATTCGCGGCCAGTCTTTTCTGGGGATGTCTGGACCCCATGAGCCAGTCCAAGGATAACACCACCCCCACGGACAACAGCGCGTTGAGCCTGTCCATCAAGGACAACGGCGCCTGTCGCGACCAATGGTCCGCGATCCTGGCCGCCCGCAGCGCCGGGCATCAGGACAGCGCGACCGAAGCCGCGTTCCTCGCAAATTGCGTGACGGAGGTGAAAGCCGGCAAGGACAAGAATCCTCCCTACATCCCGCCCAACCTGGTCCCGGATTCCCTGAGCCGCTGCCATTGGATCGTGTCCCAGATCGACGGCGGCCGCAACGAGATGACGGTTTCCTACAAGCGCTATTGCCCGGACGATTGCCGCAAGCTGGAAATCCACGACAGCACGCGCCACGAGAAGCTCTGCCGCGATCCCGACGATACCGGCAAGGTCGATACCGCCAAGGGCAACCCGCACGATACGTCCAAGGTCGATCCCCGCGATACCTCCAAAGCGAACGAAGACACCTGCAAGCTGATCCGCGCCCGTCTGGCGACGATGGCCTCCGGTTCCGCCGACTACATCCGTTGGTCGAAGATCCTGATGGAACGCTGCGGCCATCCCCCGGTGGATACCGATAGCGTCGATTGCCGCGCGATCTACCAGAAGCTGAGCGTCGTGAAGCCCGGCGAACCCGGCCGCGCCGATCTGGAGCGCGCATTCAAAGAGGGTTGCCACGATACGCTTCCCAAGCCTCCCCACGACACCCTCGTGATACCTCCGAAGGACACTTTGCCTAAGCCCCCGATCGTCAACTGCGATTCGTTGCGCAAGCGCCTGGCCGGCCTCGACACCAACTCGGCCGACTACTTGCACCTCAAGGGCAGCTTCCGCGAACATTGCCCCGAGAAGCCGCCGGTTGTCATCCCGCCGAAGGACACTTTGCCCAAGCCCCCGATCGTCAACTGCGATTCGCTGCGCAAGCGCCTGGCCGGCCTTGACACCAACTCGGCCGACTACCTGCGCCTCAAGGGCAGCTTCCGCGAACATTGCCCCGAGAAGCCGCCCGTCGTCATTCCGCCGAAGGACACGGTGGTGGTCCCACCCAAGGACACCTTGCCGAAGCCGGTGATTCCCAGGGTCAATTGCGACGAGCTGCGCGCCAAGCTGGCCGCGCTGGATCCCACCTCCGCGGATTATGCCCACATCAAGGCCTCCCTGGCCCTGAGCTGCACTGAACCCAAGCCGGTGGTGAAATAAAACCCGGAGATCGAAGTTCAGATGAAATGGAATCCGCGGTAAAATAATTTCCGCGGGTCGACGAGGCCGGACCCGTGTCCGGCGGAAGGCGGGGGGGGAATCCTTTCGTCTTTTTTTTAGGGAACTCGGCGGCGCCGCTTGTTTCGGCATTCCGGCGCAATTCACGCGTAGGACCCGTAACCTGCACCGTACCATCCGGTACAGGGACGAATCGTCCCCGATTTTCCCGCCGGATCCATTTTCCCCTCCCCCTGCGTACACGTATCGTATAAGGACACCACCCCTCAGAGGAGGATCTATGGACGGAAAGTCGATATTAAAATGTATGGCGGGCATGGCCCTGTCCGGAGGCTTGTTCCTGGCTTGTCAGAATTCGACAACGACAGGCCAGGATGGAGTCTCGGCGACGGCGGAGTTGCTGAAGCTGGAGGTAAAGGATTCGGGCGCTTGCATGGATTTGCGTGCGCGCTGCCAGCGCGGGCATGACGAGGGCAAGGATTCGCAGAGCGTCGTCGATACTTTGGTGCATAAGTGCATCGTGGACACGGCCAAGGCCCGTCGCATCCTGGAAGACCATGGCCGCCGCGGCCCCGGTTTTGAGGGCGGCCGGGGACGCGATGATGGCGATGATGATGTCAAGCTGGATTCCGCCGCCGCCAAGGCGTTATGTGATTCCATGAAGGCGGTATTGGTAAAGGCGGATACGACCGATTCCGGATACGCGATTCTCAAGCATAGGACCAAGGAAGCATGCGAAGAGTCACGGCATGAATGTTCCCTTCCGCGTCTGGATTCGGCCGCCCTCAAAGCCCTGTGCGATACCCTGACGGCGAAGTTGGCTGCGACGGATACCGCGGCTCCGGGTTACCGCCTATTGAAGCACCTTACCCGGAGCGTCTGCGAAGATCGACACCCGCCCATGTCCCGTGAAAGGGATTGGGATGGAGATCGTGACCGCGATCGCGGTCGTGGGCCTCGCGTCCCGTAAGATTCGCTCCTGAGCCGGAGGTCGGCGATTCCGGCTCCGGGCGATAGGGTAACCGCCCTGTTTCGCCGCGGAGGTTGTGAGGCCGAATACCTGCGGCGGTATGGTCAAGGCGGAAGAGGCGGCTTTTCCGCCGGCTTTTTTTGTGAATCCGCCATTTGGATCCGGCGGATTCGCAACCTCCGGAAAAAATCCTCCCTACCCCGCCCCGTGGAATCTTTTTTCGGGATCAGGGGAAATGCCGATTCCCCTGCGTCCGGGAATCGGAGGCAAGAGTCCTTCGCAGGCGCATTCCCCCATGTCGGATCAGGTGGTGTCCCATGCAACATCGAAATGCTTCTACGCGTTTATTCCAATCCAAGCTTGAAGCCATGAAGGGAACGGCATGGGCCTGCGCCGCCCTGATGTTGGCCGCGTGCATGGAACCGTCCGCGCCCACGCATCCGGGTGAAAGGGAAATGACCTTGGCGACCGCCCTGGCGACGGTGCCCTCCTCTTTTTCGGATGTGCAGGTGGCCGCGGGATTGACCAATCCCACCTTGATGGCGATCGCGCCCGACGGCCGCATCTTCGTGAGCGAGCAGGGAGGCACGGTCCGCGTCATCAAGAACGGCGCGCTGCTGGCCGCCCCTTTCGTTTCCCTGACCGTGGATTCCCAGGGTGAGCGCGGCGTCTTGGGCCTCGCCTTCGATCCCGCCTTTGCGTCCAACCGCTTCGTGTATGTCTATTACACCTCCCCCCAGGCGCCGCTCAACCGCGTGAGCCGGTGGGTTGCGAACGGCGATGTGGCCGGGGGATCCGAGCAAATCCTTTTCAATCTTCCCAATCTGCAAGGCGCCACCAACCATAACGGCGGGTCCATCCATTTCGGCAACGACGGCAAGCTGTATATTTCAACGGGCGAAAACGCCAGCCCGTGGAATTCCCAGAGCATCACCTCGGCTTTGGGAAAGCTGCTCCGCATCAATTCCGACGGCAGCATCCCGACCGACAATCCCTTCTACGGTTCTTCCACGGGAAGCGGCCGCGCCATCTGGGCGATGGGCCTGCGCAATCCCTACACCTTCGCGCCGCAGCCGGGCACCGGCCGCATCTTCGTCAACGACGTGGGCCAGGCCTCTTGGGAGGAGATCGACGAAGTGGTCAAAGGCGCGAATTACGGCTGGCCGTATAATGAAGGCAGTACCACGGATCCCGCGTATAAGACCCCCTTCTATACCTACTACCACGAGAACGGGACCTGCGCCATCACCGGCGGGGATTTCTACAATCCCGTGAACGCGGCGTTCCCATCGGACTATAGCGGCGATTATTTCTTCGCGGATTATTGCGCGGGCTGGATCAGGCGCCTGAACGTCTCGACCAAGACGGTGACGGATTTCGCGAGCGGGATCAGCAGCCCCACGGACGTGCGCGTCGGGGATGACGGCGCGTTGTACTATGTAGCGCGCGGCAGCGGTTCCATCCGCAAAATCACCTATACCGGCGCACAGACCCCGGTCATTTCCCAACAGCCTTTGGACATCACCGTGACCGCGGGTTCGTCCGCGACTTTCACGGTTTCCGCTTCCGGCGCCTCCCCGCTCGCCTACCAATGGCAGCGAAACCAGGCCAACCTGGCGGGCGCGATCGCGGTTTCCTACACCTTGGCCAACGCGCAGCCGGCCGACAACGGGGCGACGTTCCGTTGCGTCGTGGGCAATCCCTCCGGTACCGCGACCAGCAATGAGGCCGTCCTCACCGTAACCTCCAACCGCCCGCCCACGGCGCATATCACCGCTCCGACCTCCGGGTCCACCTTCACCGGCGGCCAGGTCATCGCCTATTCGGGCACGGGAACGGATCCCGAGGATGGAAATCTGCCGGCCTCGGCCTTTACCTGGGAAATCCGGCTTTGGCATAACGACGGCAGCCCGCACAGCCATCCCATGTATGGACCGTCCGCGGGGGCGACCTCCGGTTCCTTCACCATCCCCGATCAGGGAGAGACCTCGGCGAACATCTGGTACCGCTTCTATCTCACGGTCAAGGACGCGGGAGGCCTGACGCATCGGGACAGTGTGGACATCCAACCCATCAAGGCGACCATCACATTGGCCTCGTCGCCATCCGGCCTGCAGCTCAAGCTGGACGGGACTCCGGTGACATCGCCTTACTCCTTCACGGGAGTGGCGGGCATCCGCCGCTCCATCGAAGCGATGACGCCGCGGACTTCCGGAGGCAAGACCTGGACGTTCGCGTCCTGGTCCGACGGGGGCGCCGCCGCGCATACGCTCGTCACGCCTTCGACCAACGCCACCTTGACGGCCACCTATCAGGAAGCTCCGCCGCAAGCGGCCTATGAAGCGGAAGCCGCGTTGTTCGGAGGCCCGGTCATCGCAAGCGCGTATCAGGGATATACCGGGACCGGCTACCTGGATTTCGTCAACGCGAGCCAGGATTTCATCGAATGGACCGTGAACGTTCCGGCGGCCGGTCCCAAGGCTTTGGATTTCCGTTATGCCCTGGGGGACGCGGACACCCGTTACCTGCGTGTTTCCATCAACGGATACGCCTTGCAACTCTCCCAGGCCTTCGCGCCTACGGGATCCTGGACGACCTGGAAAACCTTGACCATGACCGGAGGCACCTTCCGCGCGGGAACGAACAAGGTGCGCATGACCGCAACGGGAACCAACGGACCGAATGTGGATAATCTGGGCGTGCGTTGATCCGCGACCCCAAGTCGGGAAGTACGCATTGATACAGTAGCAAGGCAGGATTCCTGAACGCTTACCGCACCGGTAAGCGAGTGCATGGGCGTCGCGACCGGGTTACGGAGGAATGGCGGCGGGATTTGCAGCAGCAGATCCCGTTTTTTCCTTTTCCTCTGAAGCGTTGCGCCTCGATGCCCTTTCGTCGCGAAATGGGGATTGCGCGCGAAATCCGGCCCCCGGGGCGCTTTCACCGATGCGAATACGGCGCCTGTGTAAAGGATTCCAACACCGTCGCCCGTAACTCTTC